>Ga0315277_10000794_pt1 | contig 48672 bp, 35 predicted proteins | sample YL17G05_15_MG_FD_203695 | JGI IMG/M metagenome (GOLD analysis project Ga0315277, IMG submission 203695) | Sediment microbial communities from Yellowstone Lake, YNP, Wyoming, USA - YL17G05_15 | ecosystem: Environmental > Aquatic > Freshwater > Lake > Sediment | place: USA: Wyoming | collected... | reverse complement strand
GGCATAGTAGGGTATATTTCCAAAAAAGATAACCCCAACTCTCTCAGGTTGGGGATTGAAGCATTAAAAAGGCTGGAATACCGGGGATATGATTCCAGCGGTTTTGCCGCTTGGGATAAAGAAAAAAAAGAGATTGTTTCTCAAAAAGCGGTTGGCAAAATAAGCGAATTGGAGAAGAAAATAACTAATAATTATATTTCTGCCAACCCTATTATTCTCCACACTCGTTGGGCTACTACCGGTGAAGTGACAGAGGCAAATGCTCATCCTCATTGCGACTGTAAAAAAAATATTTGGGTTGTTCATAACGGAATCATTGAAAATTATAAACAATTAAAAGAAAAATTAGAAAAAGAAGGGCATAAATTTACTTCGGAGACAGATACGGAAGTCATTGCTCATCTTATTGAAAAGTTTTTTCAAGGAAATCTTGAAGAAGCGGTAAAAAAAGCCCTAGGTTATGTTAGGGGTACTTACGGATTAGCCATAATTTCCAAAGAAGATCCTAATAAGATAGTGGCCGCCCGTTTTTCCAGTCCTTTACTCATTGGCTTGGGAGAGAATGAATATATAGTGGCTTCTGATCCTTCGGCTGTGATAGCTCATACCAAGAAAGTAATTTACCTTGATGACGGAGAAGTGATTACCATTACGCCAGAAAACTTTTTTATGAGTAAGGAGAAACAGCCCGAAGAAATAGAATGGAGCTTGGAGGATGCTCAAAAAGGAGGGTACGCTCATTTTATGTTGAAAGAAATAATGGAGGAACCAGAAGCTATTGAAAATGCTATGTTGGGAAGATTATTAATTGAAGATGGTCAGGTTCGATTAGGAGGATTATCTTCTGTTTCTGAAAAATTAAGAGACGTCAATCGTCTGGTTTTAATTGCTTGTGGAACTGCTAGCTTTGCCGCTAGGGCCGGGGAATATATGTTGGAAGAATATGCCGGGATTCCCACCGAAATCGACGTGGGCTCAGAGTTTCGTTACAGGAAACCGGTAGTTGATAGAAAAACTGCTAGTATTTTTATTTCTCAATCAGGAGAAACCGCTGATACCTTAGCTGCTTTAAGGGAAATGAAGAGAAAAGGAGTTTTAACTTTAGGAGTTACCAATGTTGTCGGTTCTTCTCAGGCGAGAGAAACTGATGCGGGCGTTTATACCAGATCAGGTCCCGAAATAGCCGTGGCTTCAACCAAGGCATTTGTGGGGCAACTTACTACCTTGGCTATGCTTACTGTTTTTTTTGGGAGACAAAGAGAAATGTCCTTGGTTATGGGAAAGAGAATTGTTTCCGAATTGGCAAAGCTGCCCAATTTGGCCAGGGAGGTTTTAAAATTAGCCCCGGAAATTGAAAAATTAGCAAAAAAATATAAAGATTTCCATAATTTTTATTATATAGGCAGAAAGTATAATTATCCCATTGCGCGCGAAGGGGCTCATAAATTCAAAGAAGTTACCTATGTTCATGCAGAAGGACTTAGGGCGGGAGAGCTTAAACATTGCGAGCTTGCTTTGATTGATGAGCACTTTCCAACTATAGCTATTGTTCCTTCAGACAGCGTTTATGAAAAAATGATTTCCAATATTCAAGAGATAAAAGCCAGAAGAGGGCCGGTTATTGCCGTTGCTACTGAAGGAGATAGCGAAATTAAAAACTTAGTAGATGATGTTATTTATATTCCTAAAACATTAGAAATGCTGACTCCTATATTATCGGTAATTCCTCTTCATCTTTTTGCTTATTACATGGCGGCTTTGTTGGGTAAGGATATTGATAAACCAAAAAACTTGGCAAAATCCGTTACTGTGGAATAATTATATATATGAAAGAATTATTACTTAACAGGCCCGGAGAAAAATTAATTTTATTGGGAAACGAAGCGATTTGTCGGGGCGCCTTGGAAGCAGGTGTTCAATTTGTTTCCACCTATCCCGGTACCCCGGCTTCAGAAATAGGAAACATATTCTTTGACCTTACCAAAAATAAAAACGGCAAGGGTCTTTATTTTGAATTTTCTACCAACGAAAAGGTAGCCATGGAGGCGGGAATGGGCGCTTCTTTTTCTGGGTTAAAAACATTGGTGGCGATGAAAAACTTCGGTTTGAATGTTGCCATTGATTCTCTTCTTCCTTTTGTTTATTCAGGAACAAAAGGTCCGACGGTAATCATTGTTGCCGATGATCCTTCTTGCCACAGTTCAGCCCAGTCGGAAGAAAACACACGCCCCATTGCTTATTTGGGCCACATTCCTATTTTAGAGCCTTCCGACCCTCAGGAATGTAAGGATTTCGTGAAAGCGGGCTTTAAACTTTCAGAACAATTCAAGATTCCGGTAATAATCAGGACAACTACCAGGGTTGCTCATCAGAAGATGCCGGTCCGTCTGGACAAAATGGAAAGAAGCAATAAAAAAATCATTGGCAAGTTTGTTAAAAACCCCAAACAATTTATTACCCTGCCCCCCAGGGTTTTAGAAATGAAAAGAGAGCTTTTGGAGAAAATAGAGAAGATCAGGGATTTTTCCGAAAAATCTTCTTTGAATAAAATTGAAAAAACCTCCAATTCCTCAAAAATAGGGATTATTACTTCCGGAATATCCTATCTTTATACCAAAGAAGCTTTGGCTGAATTTAACGTTTCTTTCCCGGTTTTAAAGCTGGGATTTTTCTATCCCTTGCCAGAAACAAAAATAAAAAGCTTTCTTAAGGGATTAAAAAAAGTTTTGATAGTGGAAGAACTAGAGCCGTTTTTAGAAAATGAAATTGAGCGTTTGGCTAAAGAAGTTAATTGTAAGCTAGAAGTGATAGGAAAAAAATTAATTACCGAAATCGGCGAAATGAGACCGGAATTTGTTTTTTCTGCTGTTGCCAAATTGGCTAATAAAAAATATTCTCTGCCGAAAAATATTCAAGTATCTATTCCCAAGCGCTTGCCCCAGCTTTGTCCCGGCTGTCCTTATTGGTCGGTTATTTCGGCAGTTAAAAAAGCGGTTGATCCCGATAAAGTCATTTTCGGTGGGGAGATAGGATGTTACATGCTTTTTGGCAATCCACCGGTTAGTATGCAGGATTATTTATTCTGCATGGGTTCTTCAATGGGGATAGGCCATGGAATTAAAAAAGCGACAGGTCAGAAGCTGATTGCTTTTGTCGGAGATTCATCGTTCTTTCACTCAGGTATTCCTGCTTTAATCAACACAGTGTTTAATAAGTCAAATCTCTTGGTTATTATTCTCAACAATGAAACTACAGCCATGACCGGTCATCAGCCCCACCCTGCTTCGATTGGTTCGGAAACAGGGATAAAAATAGAGGCTTTAGTAAGAGCCTGCGGAGTTAAAAACGTAAAAACTCTGGATCCGATTAATCAGGAAGAAATGATAAAAACCGTAAAAGAATTTCTTTCCAAAAAAGATGTTTCGGTAATTATTGCTAAACATCCTTGTATATTTGTCGCTAAAAAGTAAAAAACATGGATAAGGACTTAAAACAATTTAATATGATGGTGACTGGTATCGGAGGCCAGGGACTTATTACTATCCTTCAGATAATCAGCGAAGCGGCTTTAAGCGAGGGTTATGATATTAAAACTTCGGAGCTTCACGGTTTGTCTCAAAGAGGTGGTTCGGTTGAAGTATATATCCGGTTCGGCAAGAAAGTTTATTCTCCTTTGATACCGCAAGGCAAAGCGGATTTAGTAATCGGTATGGAAGCCCAGGAAGCCTTAAAGGGGATATATTTTGCTAATTCTAAAACAACCTTTTTGGTTAATAAAAATATTACCCCCATACCTTTAAGAAAACCATTAAGTGAAAAAGAAATTTTAAGAGACCTTAAAAAAATTAGCAAGAAAATCTTTTTAATTCCAGCAAAGGAAGTATGTAAAGAAAAATTGGGAACAGACGTGGTTTCGGGAATATATTTGTTAAGCTGGTCTGTTTTTAAAAATATTATTCCCTTAGAACCTTCTTCAATTCTAAAAGCTATTAAAAAAATAATTCCAGTAAGGCATCTGGAATTAAATGTTAAAACTTTTAATTTAGCTAAAGAATAAATTAAAAGTTCGAGTCTTATCATCGGAACAAATAAAAAATCGCCAATCAGGCGGTTTTTGTTTCCTTGACAAATATAAAATAAATATAGTATAATAAAAATGCTAGTGTAACTAGCACATAACAATTGAAGGAGTTCAGAAATGGCTACGGATATCGACACTTTGGAAAAGCAGAAAAAAGAGCAGGAAGAACAAGTTAACAAGGAAGGAAAAGAGGCTGAAAAACTAGCAGAAGTAAGCCATCTTTTACCAAAGCCCAAGGGCATCCTTTTTAAAAAGTGTCCGAACGATGGAAGGTCGTTAAAAAAAGAACATTGGACCAGAAATTTTTATGCTGGTGGAGGTTTCGGACATATAACTATTATTCGTTTTTCCTGCGATTGTGGATACAAATACGCCACTGTAAAATAAGTCTAATAACTCTTCAGTTTTTTTTGAAGAGTTTTTATTTTATACATAACTAGGTTTTAACATCGTCGCATAGGCGGAACTAATAAAAAAACCGCCAATTAGACGGTTTTTTTTCAATACTTTTATAAATTATTAGACTTTTTCAATCTGCGCACCCAGTTTTTTTAATTTTTCCTCAATCTTTTCATAACCTCTTTCAATCTGGGAAATATTATCAATTAAAGTTTTTCCTTTAGCTGCTAATCCGGCTAAAACTAGGGCAGCGCCTGATCTGATATCTAAGGCGCTAAGCTTATTACCTATTAATTCAGTTTTACCGAAAATTAAAGCCCTATGAGGATCAGTTATTTCAATGTCTGCCCCCATTTTCCTTAACTCTTGGAGGTATTGAAATCTATTTTCGTATAAAGTCTCATGAATCAGGCTTTTTCCTTTTGCTTGTGTAAGAAGAACGGAAGTTTGAGGCTGGAGGTCGGTAGGAAAGCCAGGATAAGGAAAAGTTTGTATTTTTACAGGAAAAAACTCAGAAGAAGGTTTTACCAGTATTTTATTTTCAAAAATTTCAAGATTTACCCCGATTTCTTTCATTTTTTCCAAGAACATCTTCATGTGTTCCGGATTCACGTTTTTTATCTCCGCCTGCCCGTTAGTAAGGGCAACGGCAATCAAGAAAGTTCCTGCCTCTAAGAGGTCAGGACAGATTTTAAATTCAGCTCCGTTTAATTCTTCTTTTCCTTCAATAATTATTGTATGGGTTCCGTGGCCGCCCACGATTATACCCATTTTTTGTAGAAGGTTTCCCAAATCTTGAATTTGGGGCTCGGCAGCCGCCATTTCAATTTTTGTCCTGCTTTTGATTAAAGCGGCAAACATCATTAAGACCTCGGTTGCTGTAACAGAAAACTCTTTTAAAATAATTCTTCTGCCTTCTAAATTTTCCGGAGTTTCAAAATAATAGAAGCCTTCTTTTTCTTCAACTTTTACTCCGAAATCTTTTAAGGCCTGGATGTGGGTGGAAATCGGCCTTAGGCCTATTTTGTCTCCTCCCGGATGAGGTATTTTGAATTTCTTGAATCTGGCCAGAAGGGGCCCGACCAAAAGAACCGAAACCCTCATTTTTTCAAAAAGTTCAGCAGGAATTCTTTCCGGGTTTATATCTGCCGGGTCTATTTTTACCTTTCTTTCTCCTAACCACTCAATCTTTGCCCCCATTTGTTTCATGATTTCAATTTGGTCTAAAATATCAGAAATCAGAGGCAAATTATCGATAATTGAAGGCTTTTTGGAAAGCAAAACAGCGGCCAAGCAGGCGCCTGCAGAGTTTTTATACCCGAAAATCTCTACTTCTCCCGATAAAGGAATTCCTCCGTTGATTAAAAACTTATCTTGCATAAATTGATTTTTTACTCTACAATAAAAAAGACTTTATGTCAAAGAAACTAAAGAGAATAGTTTGTTTGGGGGGCGGAAATGCCATGCCCAAAGCGGTCTTAACTGGCTTAAAAAAACATCCGGTAAAATTATCGGTGATTTGCGCTATGCTTGATTCTGGGGGTTCAGCCGGAAGGTTAAGAAAAGATTTTAACATCATTTCTCCAGGAGATATAAGAAGAGCTTTAATTGCCTTAGCCAATACCTCTCCGGCCATAGAAGAACTCTTTAATTACCGGTTTGAGACGGGTGATTTAAAAGGCCACAATTTTGCCAATCTTTTCATTACTGCCTTGGAGCTTTCCACCAATAATTACGAAAGGACATTAAAAGAATTAACCAGGTTTTTAAACATTAAACACGAAGTTTTACCGGTTACCCTTAATAATTCCAATCTTTACGCAGTTTTAGAGAGCGGGAAGATAATTTCCGGGGAGACAAACATTGATATTCCAAAGCATGACGGGAAATTAAGAATCAAGGAGGTTTTTTTAAAGCCGGAAGCCAAAGCTTATCCGGCCGCCGTAAAAGCAATTAAAAATGCCGATCTGATAGTTATCGGTCCAGGAGATCTTTATTCTTCCTTGGCTCAGATTCTATTAACCAAAGGCATGGTTGATGCAATAAAAGATAGTAAGGCAAAGAAAGTTTACGTCTGTAATCTAATGACTAAATACGGTGAAACCCACGACTTTTCCGTTTCAGACTTTACCAAAGAGATAGAAAAATACCTGGACCACGAGTTGAATTACGTAATTTACAATACAAAAAAGCCGGAAAAGCAAAGATTGTTAAAATACAAAAAAGAAAATCCTAAATTGATAGAATTGGTGAGTTATAAAGAAAAAACTTTACCAAAAGGGAAGTTTATCGGAACAGATCTTTTGGAATCTTCTGGCCCGGTGGTTCACGACCCGGACAAATTAAGCAAAGTCATTTTGAAACTATGCAAGCAGTAATTTTAGCAGCGGGAGAATCATCCCGCTTTTGGCCACTAAACAAAAGGCACAAGTCTCTAATTAAAATAATGGGGAAACCCTTGATTTGTTATACGATTGAAAGCTTAAAGAAGGTAGGGGTTAGAGATATTATTGTTGTTCAAGGTGCTAAAAAAGAGGTTGAAAAAGAGCTAAAAAAATATGATTTAAGGACTAAAATTCAATATGTTGTTCAATCCAAACCAAAAGGAATGGGAAATGCAGTTTGGCAGGCGAGGAACTTGATTAAAGATAGTTTTTTCGTATTACACGCTCATCATTTTGATGTTGATGAGTTCTTAAAATCAATAATTAAAAAACAAAAAGAAACGAATAATAAATTGGTTCTTCTTGGAAAGAAAACAGATAAGCCCTGGAAGCACGGAATCGTTGAGTTGGATAAAAAAAATAAGGACAAAGTTGTTAACCTGGTTGAACAGCCAAAACCAGGCAAAGAGCCTTCGGATATAGGGATAAAAGGGATATACTTTGTTTCAAAAGATTTTTTTCAGAAATATCCGAGGGTTAAAAAACATATGTATGACTTTGAGGATACCCTTAATCTTTTTATAAAAGAGGGGCAAGCCAGGATAGTTATAACCGGAAAAGAACCTCATTCGCTTAAATTTCCTTGGGAATTATTCGAGGTGAACAAGAAAATATTTGATAAATATTTAAAAAGAAAAATCGAGAAATCAGCAAAAATTTCTAAAAATGCAGTAATTCAAGGCAGGGTTTATATTGGTAAAAACGCAAAAATTTATGAAGGTGCTGTAATTAAAGGGCCCTGTTTTATCGGTGAAAGCTGTGTAATCGGCAATAATTCTTTGGTTAGAGAATATACTGATTTAGAGAAAGATGTTTTAGTCGGCGCTAATGCCGAAGTGGTCAGGTCTATTCTTCAGGAAGATGTCCATATTCATTCTGGTTTTTTTGGTGACTCAATTTTAGGAAAAGGGTGTAGGGTGGGTGCTGGTACTGTTACGGCTAATGTCAGAATTGATAGAAGTAAGATCAAATCAGTTGTTAAGGGAGAAAAAGTTGATACTGGTTTAAATTCTTTTGGGGTAGTGACAGGAGAGAATACAAGATTGGGTATTAATTGTTCTTTAATGCCGGGCAAATTAATTGGTTCAAATTGTCTTATTGGTCCAAGAACCATGGTATCTGAGAACATCAAAGACAATACTTCTTTTTATACTGAATTTAAAAGAATTAAGAAAACCATTAAGTAATGGATTATTTAATTTTTCATACGCTAAACGATTTTGTAGGGAAGCACCCTTTATTTGACCTTTTTACTGTTTTTATTGCCGAATACCTTGGCTATATTTTAGTCCTTATCCTTTTCTTATATTTTTTAAAAGAATCGGAGAGATATAAAGCTGTTTTAATTAAAGCTCTTTCAGCAGCAATTTTCGCCCGTTTTGTGATCGTAGAAATAATCCGCTTTTTCTGGGATAGACCCCGTCCTTTTGTTGGAAATCATATAAATTACCTTTTAAAACATTCAGCTAGCCCTTCTTTTCCTTCTGGTCATGCTGCTTTCTTTTTTGGCTTTTCTACCATAGTATATTTCTATAATAAAAAAGCTGGCATTTGGTTTTTATTTGCCAGTCTTTTGATTTCTATTTTCCGTGTCTATGGAGGTGTCCATTGGCCCTCCGATGTTGTAGTTGGTGCCTTGGTAGGAATTGTTTCAGCCTATTTTATTAATGTACTATCAGCTAAACTCAAAATATTTAATTGATAGAAGTTAAGAGCTTTAAAATAAAGATCCTACCAAAAAAATTAAGGTAGGATTTTTTTAAAGAAGTTTTGGATTGAATCTTTCGCGAACAATCTTCATGGCGCAGAGTCGGACTGCTGGATGAACTTCATCCATAACCACCTTGTTCTTGTTTATTACTGCGTCAAGCAGAAAGAACTTCGCTTTTTGGTACTTTTTTTTACCGCATTTTATTTTTGATATTTCTCCCGGTCCAATTTCCGCTGACATTATAATAGATTCAACGGATTTAACGTGCAAGTTCGTATTTTTTGGTCCTTTTTCAGGCAAGATAAAAATGAAAGTACAAAAATTGGAAAACCTGGTTGAATTAATATCAAGGCCAAGCTTGCTTCTTGCGACAAAGCTAGCCGCATCTTGGGGGTCTTGATTTTCGTTCCTTGAGCCACCGAAAAACCAATAACCCGGCCAAGAACCCATGGTTTTTTTTCCGAGCAACATGCGGTCTTTGAAAAGAACGTTAAGGCCAACGTGATTGATAATGTGGCCCCTTAAACCCTTAGCGCAGCCTTTTGTTACGGGCAATTTTTCGCTCTCAAAATAATATATATCTCCTTCCTTTGTTATTTTTACTTCCATTCCAGCAAACTTTTCAGTACCTACATACATGTCAGTCTTCATTCCCCGCCCGCTACTACTTTTAAGGGCGACGATTAGAATTTATCATTTTTTAATAGGAATTGTCAAATAAAAAAACCGCCTATGCGGAATCATAATGTCTGGGGTGAGAGCCGAACCCCCGCGACCTTACGGTCATACGATTTTGAGTCGTATGCGTTTATTTAAAAACTAAATTTTTCTTAATTTTTTTCGCCAGAGAAAAATCTTTTAAAATTTTAGGCTTATTCTGGAATAAATCAAAACCTTGTTCTTTATACCGTGGGACTAAATGCCAATGTACGTGATTTGCTTCATCCATATAAATCAAGTAAACTTTTTTTATTTTTAGAGTTTTTAATAAAGCATTCCTTACGGCAAAGACAGTGTCCATTAAATAATCGTAATCTCTATCTGGAAGCAAACTTAGATCGGAAAATTCTTTTTTCCAAACAATAACAATATGGCCTTCGGTAATAGGATTTTTTGCCAAGCAAACATATAAATGCTGGTCATTATAAATAATTGATCCTTTTGGTGGCCTAGGAAGTTTACCCATATTTTTTAAGAATAACAAATTTTTAAAAAAATAAAAGTGGCAATTTATACCACTATGGTAGATAAGACCCCTCTTTTTATCGTATTATTTTTCATTTCAAAAGAATAAATCATTTCATCTAAACTATCGCACTTTGAAGACCAAAAATTAACTTGATAATATTCTGCCAGAATTGCCCTTAGGGATCCTTCGTGAATAACTAGTAAAATCTTATCTAATTTTTTCTTAGACAATAATGAAATAAATTTAGTTACTCTTTCTTTTGTTTTATTCCAGCTTTCTCCATTCGGAGCTTTTTCATCGACATTAAAGAAATCCAGTTCTGTTTTAACAAAATTGGCAGGGTATCCATTAAAATCTCCAAAGTTTCTTTCACGTAAGCTAGATGTCTTAAATAGATCTACTTTCAAATATTGGTTTATGATTTCGGCCGTTTGGACACACCTTCCCAAATCACTAGAATAAATTCTTTTAATATTTTCTTTTTTTAATCTCTTTCCTATTTTTTCCGCACAGCCCTTACCTTTTAAAGTAAGAGGAGAGTCTTTGTGCCCTTGTAAAATTCCTTTTTTATTCCATATTGTTTCGCTATGGCGAATAAAATAAATAATCATTTTAATTTCTTCTTTTTTAAATTTTTAGAGGAAGCTAGAATTTTATAAGCACTTTAAGAATAACAAATTTTAGAAAAAATAAAAGCGCCTTATAAAGTCGTTTTTTTACGAACCGTAAGGCGCTTAAAAAGAACTATAAATTTTTTTTGGATTTTTTTAACATATGCTCTGCAATGGCTCTCACATGTTGAGCTCCTTGTTCTGGTATTTGGTTTATGATTTTTGTTGCTTCTTTGATTTTTCCGTCTTGTATGGCGTGTCGTGCCAAAATGAGAAGAGCGGCGGCTTTTCTTTCATTAACGTCGTTGCCTTTGTCATTACTTTCGATAATAGCGCGCAAGGCATTGTTAGCTCCCGAGTCGCCACGACTATCCATATCTACAGCACGGACAAACCCTATGGAAGATTTCCATTGCTTTCCAAGTTTATTTTCAGCGGCGATGACTGTTGTAATCCATTCGTTCCAGTTAGGATGAGTTCGATTGAGCCATACACATGCTTGTATCATGTGAGCCGGGCCATTGTGCTCTGTTATCTGTACTTCAAGCAATGAACCGTGCGCTGCATAGATAAGTTGCGTGAATCTTTCCTCTAGTTTAGAGAAAATCGTTTCGGTCTCCCTGCCCTTATATAACGCATCTTTTAGGCGGTATAATGTTTCCATGAAATAAGAAAATGTCATACCGGTTCGATCGCCGAAAAGCCCTGCTTTTTCTGCTGCCTCCTTTTGTTCATTAGCGGCAAGATCAAAACGTCCGTAGCTCGTGTAAAAAACTCCTACATGGTAATGAAACAGCGATTCACAACGCATTTTTCTCGTGTTGTTCGGTAGAGCAGCGATAGTATTTTTTGTTTCCTCTATAATCCGAATAATGGTTTTTTCGCGCTCTGGATTAACAGGGAGAAGTCGTTCACCACGGAGAATAGCAAGTCGTGCAAGTGCGGCTAGTTCAGGCAGTTTGCCCGCCTTAGCGAGTACGAGCACCTGTCGACCTATCTCGGCATATTTTGATGGATCATTGTAGTTGCCTATTATAAGTTCGTCGATATCCTGGAGAAGTTCGTCCGTACGCCACCCATTTTGTAAGTTGTCGGAACCGGGTTCAGTTTCATCAATTTTTGCCCTGACGGTTATTAAGTCGATCAGGGGGTAGATATAATGTTTTTCCAATCTAATCACCTCACTTTCGATATTAAGTTTTAAAGTTTTATTGTTCACCCTTAGCAAAGGGTAATGATAAAACTATATCATTTTTTTAAAAAATGTCAAATAAAAAACCGCTTATGCGGAATCATGATGCCTGGGGTGGGAGTCGAACCCACACGACCTTGCGGTCATACGATTTTGAGTCGTACGCGTAAACCAATTCCGCCACCCAGGCGAGATTAAGATGTTTTTATCTTATCAGAAATTTTTCACTTTTCAATCTTAAAATCGCACTCCTTGTTTGAGCATTTTATTTGCCCACCCTTTGTTTTTACCAGAATTGATTTGCATTTAGGACAGAATTTATCTATAGGTTTATCCCAGAGAGCAAACTTACATTTAGGAAACTGGTCGCAACCATAAAATATTGTTCTTTTCTTAGTTCTCTTTTCAACAATCTTTCCTTTCTTACATTTGGGACATTTTATTCCTAAAGTATTTTTTTCCAACGATTCGGTGTAGCGGCACTTGGGGAATTTTGAACAGGCATAGAATTTTCCGTATTTGCCTAGACGTATAAGAAGGGGAGCCTTACATTTAGGACAAATTTTCTTGGTTGGTTCTTCAGTAATATCCTGTTTGGAAACATCGTGATATTTTTGTTCCAGGTTTTCGGCAAAAGGTCCATAAAATTCTTTAATAACCTTGGTCCATTGTTTTTTTCCTTCGGCTATTTTATCAAAATCTTCTTCCATTCCTGCGGTAAATTTAATATCAACAACTTGAGGAAAGTTAGTGACTAATATGTCATTAACCACTGTTCCTATTTCTGTTGGCTGGAATCTTTTATCTTCATTTTTTTCAATATAGTTCTTATCCTGGATATTGGAAAGAATCGGCGCATAGGTTGAAGGCCTACCGATTCCGTTTTCCTCCAAGGCCTTGATTAGGGTTGCTTCGTTGTATCTGGCCGGAGGTTGGGTAAAGTGCTGGGAAGACAGCAATTCAATCAGCTTCAAAATCTCATCCCTTTTTAAAAGAGGAAGTTCCGTCTCTTCAAACTTAATCGGGTAAACCTTTAAAAAACCTTCAAACTTTAAGGTTTGGCCGTTGGCCCGGAAGATATAGTTTTTTGCCTGGATATCAATTGTTGTGGTGTCAAAAATTGCCTGGCTCATCTGAGAGGCAATAAACCTTCGCCAGATTAAATCATATATCTTATACTGAGCTTCTTTTATCTTTTCTCTTTTTGAGGCTCCGAAAAGAGAAGATGGGATTTTGTTCGGATAACTTGGCCTGATTGCCTCATGGGCTTCCTGAGCCCCCTTGGTCTTAGTTTTAAACCTCCTTAAATATCCGGCCCAATACTTTTCTCCATATTCATCTTGAATAAACTTTCTGGCGGCAAAAAGCGAAGAATCGGAAAGATTTAAAGAATCGGTCCTATGATAGGTTATCAAACCTCTTTCATAAAGCTGCTGGGCCAATTGCATGGTAAATTTGGCCGGAAATTTAAATCTTCTCCAAGCTTCCTGTTGAAGAGTGCTGGTGGTAAAAGGAGGCAAGGGGTTTCTTTTTATTTCTTTTTTCTCAATTTCTATTACCCTATATTCTTCCCCTTTTAAATCTTTAACAATTTTATCTGCTTCTTTTTTATTCTTTATTTCTAATTTATCTAATAGTTTTCCATCCTTTTTAATTAAAGAAGCCAAAAACTCTTTTTTGTTCTTTTTTCCTTCCAGCTTGGCTTCGATAGACCAGTATTCCTGGGGGATAAAGCTTTTGATTTCTCTTTCTCTCTCAACTACCAGTCTTACTGCTACTGATTGGACCCGGCCGGCTGACAAACCCCTGGCAACTTTTTTCCATAAAAAAGGAGAAAGTTTGTATCCAACGATCCTGTCTAAGATTCTTCTGGCTTGTTGGGCATCAACTAAATTAAGGTCAATTTTTCTTGGATTTTTAAGAGCTTCTTCAATTGCTTCTTTGGTAATTTCGTGAAAAACAATTCTCTGGTAACCCTTTTCTCCGCCCAAGTCCAGGATGCTAATCAGATGCCAAGATATAGCCTCGCCTTCCCGGTCTTCATCGGTGGCCAGAATTGTAATATCAGCTTTTTGGGATTCTTTCTTTAATGCCTGAATCAATTTTTTTGACCTTGGGGGAACGACGTATTTCGGCTTAAAGTCTTTTTCGATATCAATGCCAAACTGGCTCTGAGGTAGGTCTCGAATATGTCCGTAGGAAGACATAACCTTATATTTAGAGCTTAAAAATTTTTCAATCGTTTTTGATTTAGTAGGACTTTCAACGATGATAAGCTTCATAAAAATTAGCGCGATAGCGCCATATATACTCTAAGTCCATTACTTTACATTTTAATCTTTAATTGGCAAGGGGATAAAGATTGTCAGCAGCTATGGACAACTCGCTGATGCTATAGTAAAATCTTAACGCTGTCTTCAAGGGTACTATATTGACAAATCTGAAATATATATTATAATAAGTATTGAAATAGTGTTTTTGTTTTCTGGCCTACCTGCGAGTGGTTAAAACCGGACAATCCCTCCTTTCGTTCGGGCAACCTTTATGGTTAGAATTTTCAGGTTTTCCTGTTTATTTCTAACGCTCGCAGGTAGACCGGAGAACGAAAATGACCGGGTCAGCAGACCTGGTTTTTATTTAAAAATTAAATTTATTCATTGCTTTTTCTGCCCCTTCTTCTATTGTTACTTCCACCGCTTTTACGGCTGTCTCAATGACTTCTATAATAATATTCTCTTCCTTGTCGGTAAATTTTTTAAGAACAAATTCTTCAGCCTTTTTTGGCTTACCGTTTTCCGGCAGAATTCCTATTCTAATTCTGATGAAATTCTTTGTTTTTAAGTCTTTAATTATCGACTCCACCCCCTTATGACCGGCCGAGCCCCTGTCTTTTGAAATCCTTATTTTTCCCAGCGGCAAATCAATGTCGTCATGAATGATTATTTGGCTTTCTTCCGCCATCTTATAATACTTGCTTAAAGCCCTGGCCGTTGAACCCGATAGATTCATATATGTATTCGGCTTTACCATTATAACCTCGTCTTTTTTTGAAAGTAATGAGTTGCTTTTTTTATCAAAAACAAAATCAGGAAAGCTTAATTTCTTTTTTAATTCGTCAACAACCCGAAATCCGACGTTGTGACGGGTATTAATATATTTTTTTCCCGGATTGCCGAGCCCAACAATTAAAAACATTTTTTTAGTATATCATATATATGTATCCTATGTTAAATCCCGAACAGCTTGATTTTAAAAAGAAAAATAGTATAATGGTAAAATTATGAAGAATTTCTTTCTATACATCTGGGAAGTCATTAAAATAGTCGTTCTTGCTTCCCTGATAGTTATTCCCATCCGCCTTTTTATTTTTCAGCCGTTTTTTGTTAAGGGCCAGTCAATGGAGCCCAACTTTGAAAACGGTGATTATTTGATTGTTGATGAACTTTCCTATCGCTTCAAAGACCCACAACGAGGAGAGGTGGTGGTTTTTAAATATCCTAATGACATATCCCAGAGATACATAAAAAGAATTATTGGATTACCGGGTGAAACGATAGAAATAAAAGATGGAAAGATCGAAGTTTTTAATCAGCAAAGTGAAAAGGTTTTAAAAGAGACAAGCTATCTTCCCCAGGGTACTTTTACCTCGGGAGACATGAGTATAATCCTGAAAGAAGGTGAATATTTTGTCTTGGGGGATAATAGGTTTGCTTCGGCCGACTCCAGGCGTTGGGGACCCTTACCCCAAAAAGATATTATTGGTCGAGTGTTTTTTCGAGCTTGGCCTCTTGCTACTTTAGCTAAGTTTGAAGTACCCGTCTATGAGTAAAAAACCCAAGTTTCAAAGACCGGCTGGAATGCGGGATATTCTTTCCGAAGAACAGAAATATTTTCAAAAGATTTTGGATGTGGCCGAAAATATAGTTGATTTTTACGGGTTCAAAAAGATAGATACGCCGATTTTGGAAGAAACAGAACTGTTTTCCAAGGGAACCGGTTTTACCACTGACATTGTCCAAAAGCAGATGTACAACCTTAAGACCAAAGGAGGAGATTATTTGAGCTTAAGGCCGGAATTCACCCCTGGAGTAATCAGGTCCTATATTGAGCACGGAATGAAAAACCTTCCTCAGCCGGTTAAACTATACTCCTTCGGACCCTTGTTTAGATATGAACACTCTCAATCCGGGCGATATAGACAGTTTCACCAATTCAATATTGAGGTAATCGGCGAGGGAGACCCGGTTATAGACGCCCAGGTTATCCAGATTTTCTACAATATTTTAAGCGAACTGAAATTAAAGAATTTAACTATAGAGATAAACAGCATAGGAGATACCCAGTGCCGAGCATACTACAAAAAAGTTTTAACCAGCTTTTTAAGAAATAGAGAATCGCTTTTGTGTCCCGATTGTCGTAGGAGATTAAGAGAAAATCCCTTAAGGGTTTTAGATTGCAAAGAAGAAAAATGTCAAAAGGTAATAAGTCAGGCTCCCCAGATAATTGACCACCTTTGCGAAGACTGCCACCGCCACTTCAAGGGAGTTTTAGAATTCCTTGATGAGATTGAACTGCCTTATCGTTTAAACCCCTACCTGGTGAGAGGATTGGATTATTATACAAAAACTGTTTTTGAGATTTTTATTGAGGAGCAGCAGAAAACGGAAAATGGCGAGATTGCTGCTAGAAACGCTTTAGTGGGAGGAGGAAGATACGATAATTTAGTAAAAGTTTTAGGCGGAGAAGACACCAAAGCCAGCGGCGCTTCAATGGGAGTGGAAAGGGTGATTATTGCCTTAAAGAACAAGGAAATAAAGTTTCCCAAAGCGGTTGAACCAGAAATTTTCTTGGCTCAGATCGGGAACCTGGCTAAAAGAAAAAGCCTGAAGCTTCTGGAAGATTTTAGAAAAGCCAAAATTCAAATAGCGGAATCATTTGGAAAAGATTCCTTAAAAGCCCAGTTAAAAATGGCCGACAGGATAAAAGCAAGGTATACTTTGCTTTTAGGACAGAGAGAAGCGCTAGAGGGCTTAATAATTGTTAGAGATATGGCCAATGGAAAACAGGAAACAGTGAAAATTGAAAAAGTGGTTAAAGAGATGCAAAAACGCTTAAAGAAATGAACTGCATATTTTGCCAAATTGTAAACAAGGAATTGCCTTCAAAGGTAGTTTATGACGACCAAGACATCCTCGGTTTTAAAAACATTAAACCGGAAGCCCCCCTTCATTTACTTTTTGTGCCCAAGCAACATCTTGAATGGAATCAGGAGCTAAATGAAAAAGATTTATTGATTTTTTCCAAACTTGTGGCTGCGGCCAAAAAAACCGCTATTGAAAAAAAGGTTGACCAAGCATATAAGCTCATATTTAATGTCGGTAAAACGGGAGAAATTCCCCATATCCACCTGCATCTTTTAGGGGGTTGGACAGGGGAAATCCCTATGGACAATATTTAATATGTCTTTAGAAGTAAAAAAACAAGAAAGAGAAACTACCCAAAGTTTAATCAGACGCTTTACAAAGAGAGTTCAGAAAAGCGGAATTTTGGTTCGGGCCAGAAACAGCCGCTACCACAAACGTTCCAAAAGCCAGCAGATGAAAAAAAGAGCGGCCCTGAGGCGGCAGGAACTGACAAAAGAATACCAGAGACTGAAAAAATTAGGATTAAAAGCAAAATAACATGTTAAAAGAAAAAATCCTTCAAAACTTGAGTGCGGCGGTAAAGGAAAAGAAAGATGTTGAAACTTTGGTCTTAAGGCAGCTTTCAGCTGCCATTTTGAATAAAGAAAAAGAAAAAAGATTCAAGACAAGCAAGGAAAAGCCCGGTCTTTCAGAAAAAGATTTGGAAAAAGAAAGCCAGTTAACAGACGAAGAAACACTGGAGGTTGTTTCTTACGAAGTCAAAAAAAGAAGAGAGTCAATTGTGGAGTTTGAAAAAGGAGGAAGGAAGGATTTGGTGGAGAAAGAAAAGAGAGAGCTGGGTATTCTGGAAGCATATCTGCCAAAACAGCTTATAGAAGAAGAAATTAAACAATTGGTTAAGGAAGCCATAGAGAAAGTAGGAGCCAAGGAGCAGAAAGACATGGGAAAAGTAATGGCTGAATTATCTCCTAAAACCAAAGGCAAGGCGGATGGAAGCCTGGTTAGTAAAATCGTGAAAGAATCACTGGTTCCTAAATAAAAAACTTGGTTTTCTATGACAGAAGTTAACAATTTAACTGCCTATTCGATCGACAAGAAAATTTTAAGGAGAATATCAAGAGAAATCTTAAAAAAAGAATCAGCCAAGGGTCGGTTTAAGAAGGGAGACCTGTCAATTGTCCTGGTTGGACAGAAAAGGATAAAAGAGTTAAATAAAAGATACAGAAGGAAGAACAGGCCAACCGACGTTTTGGCTTTTGAAGACAAGGAAAATCTGGGAGAAATCGTCATTTGCCCGGCTGAAATCAAGAAAAACGCCAAAAAATTCAATTCAACCTTTAAAAAAGAGCTAAATAGAGTTTTAATCCACGGTATTTTACACCTTTTAGGATACGATCATGAATCTGGTCCTAAAAAGGCAAAGATAATGGAGGAAAGGCAAAAGTATTACCTTTCCAAAATTCAGTAAATATTTATGGCCAAACCACATATTATTGCTGGTTTAGATATAGGGACAAGCAACATCAAGATGCTTATAGCGGCAAAAAAGAAAGGAGAGCCGAATTTTAAGGTCCTTTGCCAGGCCCAGGAGCCTTCTTTTGGAATAAGAAGAGGAGTAGTGATTGATATTGAGAAAGTTTCCCGGCTTCTTCAGCTTCTCATTAATAAAGTAAGAACGGAGAACGGTCAAAAGATTGACTCTGTTTACGTGAACATTGGCGGAAGCCACATTTTTTGCAACAACTCGGAAAGCGTAGTGGCTGTTTCCAGGGCTGACCGAAGAGTTTCCGAGGAAGACGTAAGAAGGGTTTTGCAGGCCGCTGAAACCATTTCTTTGTCAGCCAATGAAGAAATTTTAGAAGTTATTCCCAAAGAGTTTATTATTGACGGAAAGGGGGGAATAAAAGAAGCTGAAGGAATGCAAGGGGGGAGGCTGGAAGCAAAAGTTCTTATTGTTGGCTGTTTTTCTCCCTATAAAAAAAATTTAACCCAAGCTGTTTTAAATGCCGACCTCAGAATTTTAGACATTCTTCCTTCTCCTTTAGCTATTTCCAATGCCGTTCTTTCTCAAAAACAAAAAGAGCTGGGAGTGGCTGTTTTAGATATCGGTGCCGGTACCTCCGAATTGGCGGTTTTTGAAGAAGGAAATTTAATTGATCTGGCAGTTTTTCCCATCGGCTCAGCCAATATTACCAATGACATAGCCATTCTTTTAAAAACAGACATTGATATTGCCGAATTAATCAAAATTAAATCTGGAAGCTGTATTTTTAAAGGCAACAACAAAAAAGAAAAAATAGAGCTGGAAGAAGGAGAGGTTTTAACATTTTCTCCCAAGATGGTGTCAGGAATTATTGAAGCCAGGGTTTCGGAAATCTTCGGAGAAGTTCAAAAAGAATTAAAGAGAATTAATAAACAAGGACAACTGCCGGCTGGAATAGTTTTGACCGGCGGCGGAGCAAATCTGCCCAAAATAGTTGAGTTGGCCAAGAAGGAATTAAAGCTTCCCTGCCGGATTGGAAAGCCAATGTTTTTCTCCGACTTAGAAGACGGTTTAAGTTTTGCTGCCGTCTGCGGTTTGGTTTTAAAAGGGGCGGAAGAATTGGGCTTGAGATCAAAATCTTTTAAAAACATATTAGAAAAAATTAAAAAGCCGTTCCAGGTTTTTATACCCTAAAATATGCACACCAAGATAAAAGTGGTCGGAGTGGGGGGTTCCGGTTCAAACGCAATCAGCCGAATGGCCAAGTGCAAGATCAGAGGGGTGGAATTGGTTGCCATTAATACAGACGCCCAGGACCTTGTTAAGGCCAGGGCGGATTTGAAAATAAGAATTGGTAAGAAAATTACCCAAGGATTAGGAACGGGAATGAATCCGGAAATAGGCCGGAGATCTGCTTTGGAAAACCGTCAGGACATTTCTGAAGCCTTAAAGGGGGCGGATATGATTTTTGTTACCTGTGGCTTGGGTGGTGGAACTGGTTCCGGTGCAGCGCCAGTTATTGCCGAAATAGCCAAAGAATCAGGTGCTTTGACCTTAGCGATAGTTACCACGCCATTTTCTTTTGAGGGTCAGGTGAGAGAAAAAATTGCTGCCAGAGGATTGAAAAAATTAAAAGACAAGGTTGATACTTTAATTTCCATTTCTAACAACAAACTGCTTTCTACCCTTGATCCCAACATTTCTCTTTTAAGTGCTTTTTGGGCTTGCGATGATATTTTGCGCCAGGCGGTCCAGGGAATTTCTGACTTAATCCTCTTGCCGGGAATTATCAATGTTGATTTTGCCGATGTCAGAGCCATTATGGCTAATGCCGGCTCAGCGCTTTTCGGGGTAGGCCGGGCTCAGGGCGAAAAAAGAGCGGAAAGAGCAGCTTTGGCAGCCATCGGTTCTCCTTTGTTGGACGTATCTCCCAAAGGAGCAAAAGGATTATTGTTTAATGTTTCCGGAGGAAGAGACATTAGTTTGGCAGAGATCGATGAGGTGGCCAAGGTTATTACCCGGGAAATCAATCCCAATGCCAAGGTAATTTTTGGAGCGGTTCAGGATGAAAAATTAAACAAAGGGGAGATAAAAGTAACCGTAATTGCCACTGGATTTTAAAGAATGACCAAATCCCAGCTACTCTTGTTCTTTTGTCTTTTTTTCATAGCTGGAATATTTTTACGCTCATTTATACTTATTCCTCAGCTATTAATGCTGGGTTTTTTAATTTTGGGTATTTTTTTAATTTCTGTGCTTTGGAAACATAAGAAAATGGTAATAGTAGGTTTTTCTCTGTTATTTTTTCTTTTAGGGATTTGGCGTTTTCAAACAGCTGATTTTAAAGCCCAGGATAATGATTTGAAGATATATCAGGAAGAAAAAGTCGTGCTTATGGGAATAATTGACTCCGAACCGACAATAGGAATGAGCAGCATGAGAATAACGCTGAAAACAGAACAAATGTCAGTTGGCGACCAGCAACTTTTTGTTTTTGACAGGGTTCTAATAAATGCCAGCCGTTATCCTGAATATCATTACGGCGACAAAATAAAAGTAAAAGGTTTTTTAAAAGTTCCTTCCGAAGACATCAACGGCTTTAATTACAAGAATTATCTTAAAAAAGAGGGGATTTATTCAGTAATGGATTGGCCGGAAATAGAATTGATCGGTCAGAATTTCGGCAATCCCTTAATGAAAACCCTGCTTTCTTTTAAAAATAAATTTGAAGAAGCAAGTCGTACTTTTATATCTTTGCCCCAGGAAGGACTTTTAGAAGCTTTGATTTTTGGCGAGGAAAGCAACATCAATAAAGATTTAAAAGAGAAATTCAATCTTACCGGTACCCGTCATATTACGGCGGTTTCTGGAATGAACATCACTATTATTGCCGCTTTGATTTTGTCATTTACTCTTTCTTTGGGGTTTTGGCGCCGACAGGCTTTTTATCTTACTGCTTTCCTGCTTGTTTTTTACATTCTTATGATTGGCGCTCCGGCTTCGGCAGTGAGAGCTGGTATCATGGCTTTTTTCTTTTTAGCTGGCCAATATTTTGGCCGTCTTTCTTCTTCTGGTCGGGCAATTGTTTTTGCTGGTGCTTTGATGCTTATTCAAAATCCTTTTCTTTTATCATTAGATATAGGATTCCAGCTTTCTTTTTTGGCAATAATTGGAATGGTTTACCTTCAGCCGATTTTTTCCAATTGGCTTTCAAAAATTCCTGACTTTAAAGTTTTTCCTTTAAAAAGCACTTTAACGGCTACTCTTTCGGCCCAGGTTTTTACCTTGCCAATTTTAATATATAATTTCGGCTACATTCCTTTAATTTCTCCCTTGGTCAACATCTTGATTGTTCCGTTTCTTGCCCCCTTCACAATTTTGATTTTTATTTTCGGCCTATCAGCCATTTTACTTTTACCTTTAGCCTATATTCTTTTTTGGCCAACCTGGCTTTCTCTCACATATATTATTGAGATAATTAATTCTTTTTCTAAGGTTTCTTTCGTTTCTTTATCTCTTAATCTTTCTTCGGTTTGGTTAGTTGTTCTATATTTAATTTTAGGTCTGTTAACTTGGCGATTGAATAAAAAATATAGCACCCCGATCTTCTTAAGATAGTTCTCCCAATAAGGCTAAAATTTTGATAGAATAATCTAATATGATACCCCAATCAAGTTCAAAAACAGGCAAGGCCTGGGTGGTAGCGGTCAGCATGGGTTATGGCCATCAGAGAACCGCTTTTCCCTTAAGAGACCTGGCTCCAGAGGGAAAGATTATTAATGCCAATGATTATCAAGGCATTCCTAAGAAAGACAGATTGGTTTGGGAAGGGACCAGAAGAATATATGAATTTATTTCCATCTTTAAAAGAACTTTTTTGATTGGAGAATTTATTTTTTTTATCTTTAACCAATTTCAGAAAATTCTTACTTTTTATCCCAGAAGGGATTTATCTGGGCCGAACCTTCAATTAAAGGAAATATATTCTTTAATTAAAGACGGTTGGGGAAAACATCTTATTAAAAAACTTAAAGAAAACCCCCTTCCTCTTATTACCACCTTCTTTACCCAGGCTTTTATGGCTGAATTTTTTAATTATCCGGCTGACATTTATTGCGTTATTTGTGATGCTGATATTGCCAGACCCTGGGCAGCCCTAAATCCCAAAGAGAGCCGGATTAAATATTTTGTTCCGACCGAACGGGTAGAAGAAAGATTAAAACTCTACGGAGTAAAGCCGGAAAATATTTTTTCTACCGGTTATCCTCTTCCTCTGGAGAACATCGGGACTGAAGAATTAGAAGTTTTAAAGCAAGATTTAAGACGTCGGCTTTTTAATCTCGATCCGAGCGAAAGATATTCTTACCAATACCAGTCCCTTATCCAAAGATATTTAGGTGACTTACCCCCAAAATCCGATCATCCTTTAACTTTGATGTTTTCTGTCGGCGGCGCTGGCGCCCAAAAAGAAATTGGAGTTAAGGTTTTAAAACACCTGGCTGATAAAATTAAAAAAGGAGAGATTAAAATAATTCTGGTGGCTGGCACAAAGGAGAAAATAAGGGAATATTTTAAAAAACACATTAAGAGCTTAGGATTAGAAGGAAATCCAAATGTTGAAATAGTTTATGCCCCCAAAACAGGGGAATATTTTAAAGAATTTAATCAGAAATTAAGAAAAACTGATATTTTATGGACCAAGCCGAGCGAGCTTTCCTTTTATGCTGCCTTGGGCATACCAATTATTGTTGCTCCGCCAGTCGGTTCCCAGGAAGAATTTAATCAAAGATGGCTTTTAAAATCAGGATTTGGCCTTAAACAGGAAGACCCCGAATATATTAATCAGTGGTTTTTTGAATGGCTGGAAAATGGTTATTTTGCCGAAACCGCCATGCAGGGTTTTGTTGAAGGAAAAAAATTGGGAACTTTAAACATTAAAAAAATAATATGTGGCTATTAATCGCAATTTTGGCCTATTTTTTTCTTGCCGTTGTTTCCTTGTTCGACCGCTATTTTTTGGTTGGGCCCATGCCCAGCCCTAAGGTATATACTTTTAACGTCGGAATATTCGGCTTTATCTTTTGCTTGCCCTTTCTTCTTCTTGGAATAAATCTTCCGGCTGTCAATGTTGTTTTTCTTGGATTGTTTACCGGTGCCCTAAGAATGCTTGCTATTTTGTTTTTATTCACCAGCATAAAAAAAGGCGAAATTTCTCGAGTCGTACCGGCTGTTGGTGGACTGCAGCCCATTTTTTCATTTCTTCTTTTTTTTATTTTTTTACCCCAAAGCAGAATTTTAAATGTCTTTCAGATAATCGCCTTTGTTTTACTGGTATTAGGCTCTGTTTTAATTTCAGTCAAAAAATTTGATAAAGAATTTTTCAATTTTCGAATATTAAAATATCCAATAACGGCCTCCTTCTTGTATTCTTTAACCTTTTTTCTGACTAAGAATCTTTTTTTAGCAACAAGTTTTTTTGGCGGAATGTTTCTAATTTTATTTGGCGGTGGATTAGGGGCTATTAGTTTCTTGTTTTTGTCCAAAAACAGGGAAGTTATTTTGAATCAAAAAATGTCTGGAAGAATATCAGGCCTTTTTATTCTCGGCCAAATTATTGGCGGGACAGCAATAATTTTACAATATTATGCAGTTTTTTTGGCCAAGGCAGGCCAAGTTCCTCTTATCAACGCTTTAGAAGGTACGCGTTATGTTTTTTTATTGTTTTTTATCTTCCTTTTGTCCGGCTGGAAACCTCAACTTTTAAAAGAAGAAGTTTCCAGAGAAGTATTTATCCCTAAGATTTTAGCTGTTTTACTAATTGTCGGAGGATTGGCTTTATTGGCTTTGTAATATATATGAAAAAACTTATATTATTCATTTTGATCCTTCTTTTGTTTATTACAGCTTTTTTTTCTATTGGTAAGCCGCCCCGGCCAGAAAAAATTACTTGGGGGGTTAATTTTTCCCATAAACACAGCCGAGATTTGGGATTGGACTGGCAGAAAAATTATCTGGCACTTATTGACGATTTGGGGGCAAGAAACATTAAGCTGGCTGTTTACTGGGATTTGATTGAGCCAAAAAGAGGAGAATATGATTTTTCTGATTTGGACTGGCAGGTTAAGACGGCAGAAGAAAAAGAAGCAAGGCTTCTTTTGGTAGTCGGCATGAAAGCGCCCCGCTGGCCTGAGTGCCACATTCCCCAGTGGGCAGTTAATTTGAGCAAAGAAGAGCAGCAAGAAGAAATTTTGGGAATGCTCAAGGAAATTGTCCAAAGGTATAAAGAATCGCCTTCAATAACCAAATGGCAGGTGGAAAATGAGCCCTTTTTTCCTTTTGGTGAATGCAAATGGTCAGACAAAGGTTTCTTGAAAAAAGAAATAGATTTGGTAAAATCTCTTGACGGACAGAAAAGGCCAATAGTAATATCTGATAGTGGGGAGGGCTCTTTCTGGTTTACAGCCGCCAAGTTAGGAGATATTGTAGGCACAACCATGTATAGAAAGGTTTGGTCTACCCAGCTGAAAATGTACCTGGATTATCCCTTTCCGCCGGTCTTTTATTGGCGAAAGGCCGAGATTATTAAAAAAATTTTCAATAAAAAAGTAATTTGTGTTGAATTTCAGGTTGAACCCTGGGGACCAAAACTCCTTTATTACTCGCCATTAGCTGAACAGGAAAAAACAATGAATTTAGAGCAATTTCAAAAGAACATTGAATTTGCCAAAAAGACCGGGTTTGATGAGTTTTATCTCTGGGGCAGCGAGTGGTGGTACTGGATGAAGGAAAAACAGAATAAGCCGGAAATCTGGAACGAAGCCAAAAAATTATTTTAATTATGTTATCCATTATTATTCCAACTTTAAACGAAGAAAATTATCTTCCCTTGCTTCTGACCGCAATAAGAAGTCAGAGATTCAAGGATTACGAGATAATTGTGGCTGATAACAATTCGCAAGACAGGACAAGAGAAATTGCCCTGGGTTTCGGTTGCCAAATAGTTCCTGGCGGCTTGCCGGCCAGAGGAAGGAACGAGGGAGCAAAACACGCCAAAGGTGATTTACTTTTGTTCTTAGATGCGGACGTAATTATAACCGAAAACTTTCTGGAGGATTCTATTAAGGAAGTTGAAAAAAGAAGCTTAGATATTGCTTCCTATACTTTAACGCCCAGAACAAACAATATTTTTATAAGAAACGGTCTAAATTTTTTCTACAACTGGCCGATCATAATTTCCCAGAAATTTTCACCTTGGGGCGCAATGGCCATTTTGGTGAAAAAGGAAATTTTTAATGAAATCGGCGGTTTTGACGAAGATGTTAAATTAGCCGAAGACCATTATTTTGTCAGAACAGCTTCCAAGCTCGGTAAATTCGGAATTTTAACCTCAACCAAGATTTACATGCCACTCAGGCGCTTTGAAACGGACGGTTATCTTAAAACAGGAATAAAATATTTGTTCTGCGGCACCCACATGCTTTTTAGGGGACCGGTCAGATCGGACCTAATTAAGTACGATTTTGACCATTATTCAAAAAAGAAGAAAAATTCATTATAATATTTATATATGGATCTCTACGATTTACCAAAATTTAATTTACCAAAATTTTCCAAACCTAAATTTTTAGAAGATAGGAATTTTCACTTTTTAATCCTGGTCATTTTACTCTCTTCAGTTTTTGGCTTTGTGGCCGGAGCAGTTTCTGTCCGTTATTTTTATACCGGAGAAGTCGGGGATTATCTTTCTAAAATAAACTCTTTGCTTCTCAGGCCTCAGACTAAAATTGAAAAGGAGTACGTTCCTCAGACCAGTCAGGAAGAAGCCGTTGTTAAGGTCGTAAAAGAGGTTTCTCCAGCCGTGGTAAGCATTATTGTTACCAAAGACGTCCCCATCATGGAGGAATACTACGCTAATCCTTTCCAGCAATTTGAAGAACTTTTTGGCCAGCAATTCCAACTCCAAATACCCCAATACCGCCAGAAAGGAACAGAAAAACAGGAAATTGGCGGTGGAACAGGATTTGTTATTTCCGAAGACGGAATGATTTTAACCAATAAACACGTACTTTTTGACACAGAGGCTGAATATACGGTTTTCACCAACGACGGCAAATCCTATCCGGCCAAGGTTTTAGCCCGGGATTCTGTTCAAGATTTGGCCATAATTAAAATCAGCCAGGACAAAACGCTGGGAGACAACGGACAGCTTTCTCTTAAAAAATTTCCGGTTGTAAGACTGGGTGATTCTGATAAGGTGCAAATGGGTCAGACAGCTATTGCTATAGGAAACGCTTTGGGTGAGTTCAGAAATACGGTTTCGGTAGGAGTGGTTTCCGGTTTAAGCAGAACAATTATCGCTTCCGGGGGTGGCATGTCAGAGACAATAGAAGATGTTATTCAAACCGACACCGCCATTAACAAGGGGAATTCAGGTGGCCCCCTTCTTAATCTTAAAGGAGAAGTAATTGGTATTAATACGGCTATGGTTGAGCAGGCTCAGAGCATTGGTTTTGCTATTCCCATAAATAAAGCCAAGAGGGATATTGAACAGATAAAGAACACCGGTAAAATTGCTTATCCGTTTTTGGGCGTAAGATACATCTTGGTTACTGAAAAAATTCAGAAAGAAAAGAATTTAACAGTAAATTACGGTGCCCTCATCACCAAAGGAGAGAAAGGTGAAGCAGCCATTAATCCCGGTTCAGCAGCGGAAAAAGCCGGGCTGCAAGAAAACGACATCGTTCTGGAGTTTAACGGAGAAAAAATCACTACCGATAATTCTTTGGCTAAAATAATTCAAAAATACAATCCCGGGGATAGAATATCTTTAAAAATTATTAGAGGAAAAGAAGAAAAAACCCTTGAGGTTATTTTGGGTGAAAGAAACAGCGAGTAATTTAAAGATTAAAAATTCAAGATTTGCACGCGGAGATCATACATGATCTCCGCAGATTTATTTTAAAAGCAGAAAGTATAGACCAAAATAAAAAAGGTTTACTTTATTTTTTATAAGGTAAACCCCATATATTTTTTCTCTAAAAAGCGAGAAAAAGAATTCCAATGACAATCATTGCTGCCGATAACAGTCGTAATGCGCCGTATTTTTCACCGAGAAAAATACTAGCAAAAATTACCGTGAAGACAATCTGAATTCTTTTCAGTGCTCCTACGTAAGGAACGATGCCGAAAAAGAATCCGCTGTTCATTAGAACAGTAGCCATCCCCAGAAAAATTAATCCCGTTGCAAAGAGAGACCAGAAATGGCTTTTGTCTAATTTTTTCCAATTTCCAGTTGCTTTAGATACACCGTAAACAGAAATAGCTACTACCAAAAATGCGCCACCGGTAAAGATCATAGGATTAGAATTAAGAACAGCCATTTTGTCAAAAATCAAGGCAATAGATGCGAGTATCGCTGTAAGTAGAGCCAGAATAGCGCCCTTCGAGGAAAAAAGACGAATCAAGGGAGCGCCGTAAAATAGGACAGATTGATGCAGTCGTTCCGGGATAATCCCTTGAAGTCGAGCTGAAAGTTTAATGTCCCCACCTTTAAGATTAAAAGTGTACACTCCCAGAGTAATTACTATAATTCCAAGCAGGCCGTAAGTCGTGGGAAATTCACCCAGCAAAATCCAAGAGGTCAGGACAACAAAGAGTGGCGTTAGTCCCCCAAGCGCTGATGTAATTGAAACATCCTCTAATGCCTGCGCCTTAATGGCTCCGTATTGAATTACTATATTAAGAATAGCTGTTATTGCAAAAGGAACCCAGAAATTCATTGAAACTTTTGGTATTCCTACTAGTATCAACTGAAAGACAAACGAAGCCAAGCCCGCGCCCAACATTACAGCAACGGTCATCACCTCTGGCCCTACTTTCTTCTCTTTCAAAAAATGCTTTTGGATGATTAATGTAACTGACCAAAGAAATGCTCCTCCGATAACAAGCAAAAACAATTCTATCACTTTTTACTCCCCCTAATTTTTCCATTTCCGCCATTCAAATTTTAAAGAACAGCAGTGATAATATATTATATATTAATAATTTAATTTGTCAATATTTTATAGAGATAGCTAATAAAAAATCGCCAAGAAGGCGACTTTAGTTTTTATAATAAATTTAATGTGATCGAATTATCATTCCTATTTTTTGTTGATTTTATCGAACTCTTCATAGGTAAGGGAGGAAATTTTTTTGACTATTTCTTTAAGATTGTCAAAGCTACCGCCCATGGTCATTACACATAATATGTATGGATGATTCGGATAATAAACTATGCCGCAGTCATGCAGTTCGTTTACTGTAAATATGGTATTTTGATTTTTTATCTGTCTTTCTCCAAATTTATGAGACACGAAAATTTCTGAAGGTAAACCCGCCACCAAGCCATCCTTAAAATTAGTTTTGTCTAACAGTTCAAGAATTTCTTCCGAGCTTTGCCTCGTCAAATAAGAAGAATTGTATAACAATCTGAAAATGCCCGCATAAATTTGTGGCGATATTAAAATTTTTGTATCGCTATTATTTATTGGTACGTTTATTCCCAAATCATCAAAAACTTTAGTTATAAAATTCTGATCAATACTTACCCCAAGGAGTTCCATTGCATCGTTATCAGAGTAGACTATCATCTGGTATAAAAGTTCTTCAACCGTATATTCCTTACCTTCTTCTAGGCGAACTTCTGGCTCGATGTTCTGAGTAATTTTTCCCGAATATTTATTATCAAAAACAAATTTTTCTGAAAATATATCTGGTTGGATTTCCTTTAATTTAAAATAGGCAATCAACAAAGGAAGCTTGAGGAGGCTGGCCGGAGCATAATTTTCGTTTTGGTTTATCCCCACCCATTTTTTAGACGTTAAATCGCGAAAAAATACTGATATTTTGGTTGCTTTTTTGTCTTTTATTGAAGAATTAATTAATTCATTTATTTCGGAATCAAGCACTTTAACCATTTCCAAGTTTTTTTCTTCAGGAAGATTGCAGGCAACAAAAGAATTTAGAAGCCTATACGCATTTTTACAATCAGCAGGTACATCACTGGAAGCACTATTGTTTTTAAAGATGAAACCCTTTGATCCTAAAAAAAGACCAACCAAAAAAACAATTAAAGAAAGAAGAATAGATTTTAAGACATTTTTTGACATAATAACTATCCTCCAATTCTATTTTAAAATACGCCATCCACATTGTCAAAGCATCATCTTTTTTGATTTGATTTTTTTTCAATTTTGTATTATATATTAGACAGGTATGAACGGTAATTTTACCCACAAAGCCCAGGAAGTGATAATGCAAGCCCAGACGGCTGCCCAGGAACGAGGCCAGCAGCAGATTGACGCTTTGCATCTGTTATACGCTTTGATATCTCAGGAAGAAAGCGTGGTTTTGAATTTACTTCAGAGAATAGGGGTGGATATAGAGGGTTTAAAAAGAAGGACAGGCGTTTCTCTGGACAAGATTCCAATCATTGCTACTCCTCAATCTTTCGGTCAGTTCTATTTAACCCAGGATATGGCTAAAGTTCTTGACCGGGCCAGACAGGAAGCAATGAAAATGGGCGATGAATATATTTCGGTGGAACATTTATTTCTCGCGCTCTTAGAAGTTGAAACCAAAGCCAAAGAAATTCTTGGTAAGGCCGGTTTTCTTCAGGAAGGCGGCGGAATTTCTTCTTTGGAATTCGGCAAACTGGACTACGATACAGCCTTAAAAAACCTGGCCCAAATCCGCGGCGGCCAGAGAATTACCGACCCCGAACCGGAATCAAAATATCAGGTGATTGAAAAATATGCCAGAAACCTGACTCAATTGGCCAGACGGGGAAAGCTTGATCCGGTCATTGGTCGGGAGAATGAAATCAGAAGATTGATGCAGGTCTTGTCGCGCAGGACAAAAAACAACCCGGTTTTAATCGGAGAAGCCGGAGTGGGGAAAACCGCCATTGTGGAAGGATTGGCCCAGAAGATTATTTCCGGTCAAGTTCCGGAAAGCCTAAAAGAAAAAGAAGTTATCGGCTTGGATTTAGGCGCTTTAGTGGCCGGCACCAAATACCGGGGAGAGTTTGAAGACAGGGTTAAAGCGCTCTTAAAAGAATTAAATCGGGCTGGCGGACGTTATCTTTTATTCATTGACGAGCTTCATACTTTGGTTGGCGCCGGAGCAGCTGAAGGAGCAATTGACGCCTCAAATTTACTAAAACCCGCCCTGCAGCGAGGAGAATTGAGAGCCATTGGCGCTACTACTTTAAAAGAATACCAAAAGTATATTGAAAGAGACCCGGCCTTAGAAAGAAGGTTCCAGCCAATATATGTTGCTGAACCGACTATTGAAGATACGGTTGCCATTTTAAGAGGAATCAAAGAAAAATATGAATTGCACCACGGAGTAAAAATTAAAGATTCTGCCTTAAGAGCGGCTGCCGAATTGGCTGCCAGGTACATTACGGACAGGTTTTTGCCCGACAAGGCGGTTGATTTGATGGATGAGGCTATGAGCTCTTTAAGGCTGGAGATTGAGTCTGAGCCAACCGAACTGGATGATTTAAAAAGAAAGATTCAAAGATTGGAAATAGAGAAACAGGGCTTTAAGAAAAACCAGAAGAAACAAAAAGCCCTTTCCAAACAACTGGCTGACTTGAAAGAAAAAGCCAACCAGATTGAAGCCAAATGGAAGTCGGAAAAAGAGACTATTAATAAAATCAAAGAGCTTAAAAAAGAATTGGAAAAAACCCGTTTCGAAGCGGAAAAAGAACAGGCAGCAGCAAATCTTCAAAAGGTTGCGGAGATAAAATACGGAAAAATTCCTAATCTCATAAAAGACTTGGAAGGGGCAGAAAAAAAATTAGCCAGATTCCAAAAAAACAGGCCGATCCTTAAAGAAGAAGTTTCGGAAGAAGATTTGGGAAGGGTAGTTTCGAGCTGGACCGGCATCCCGGCAACCAGGCTTTTGGAGGAAGAAGCCAAGAAATTGGAAAACATGGAGGAAATTATTTCTAAAAGGGTGATAGGCCAGAAAGAAGCGATTTCAGCGATTTCCAACGCTATCAGGAGAGCCAGGGCGGGAATTTCAGAAGAGAACAGGCCCTTGGGCTCTTTCATCTTTTTAGGTCCGACTGGCGTAGGAAAAACCGAAACCGCCAAAGCTTTAGCTGAATTTCTTTTTAATGACGAGAATGCCTTAGTAAGACTGGATATGTCAGAATACATGGAGAAGCACACGGTTTCCAAGATGATAGGTTCTCCCCCCGGCTACGTTGGTTACGAGGAGGGGGGTCAATTGACCGATAAAATAAGGAGAAGACCATATAGTGTTATTCTTCTTGATGAAATTGAAAAAGCCCACCCTGACGTTTTTAATATCCTGCTTCAGATTTTAGAAGACGGAAGACTTACCGACGCCAAAGGCAGGGTTGCTTCTTTTAAAAACACGATTCTGATTATGACTTCCAATATCGGTTCCGAACATATTGCCAAAATGAGCTCTCTCGGCTTTTTGGCAGAAAAGAATGCAGGAGAAAAAATAAATCTGCAAGACAAAGTAATGGAAGCTTTGAGGGAGGAGTTCAGGCCGGAGTTTCTAAACAGAATTGACGAAATTATTATTTTTGATTACCTTAGGAAACCGGAAATCAAACAGATAGTTGATTTAGAGTTGGAAAAAGTGGCTCATCGCCTGGGAAATAAAAACATTGAAATTTCCGTAACCGAAAAAGCCAAGGAACTTTTAGCCGAACGGGGATTTGACCCTAATATGGGAGCCAGGCCCCTAAAAAGAGTAATCCAAAAATTGGTTTTAGACCCTTTGGCTTTACAGATTGTCACTGGCAAGATTTTAGAAAAAGGAAAGGTTTTGGTTGACGTGGAGGGAGATAAAATCGTCTTCGGAACCCCCAAAGATTTAGCAAGGCCTCTTCCTAAAAAAGAAGAAATTACTGTTTAAAAATTGTGGTGAAAAATATTTTAAAAATCATCGCCCTTTTTGTAATCGGAATGACAGGAGGGGTCTTTGCCGATCAAATCTTATGGCCCTATCTTGTGGAGAAGCCTCTTTTTAATAAATACAGCCTAGAAGAAGCCCCGGCCTACGTTATAGAAAAAAAAGAAACCATAATTCAGGAAAGTACTGCCCTGACTGAGGCGATCGAAAGGTTGGAAAACACGGTTATGAGGGTAAGAAGCCAAAATGCCAGCGGAACCATTGAGGGCTCCGGTTTAATTGTTACCTCTGACGGTCTGATGGTTACTTTGGCTGAATTGGTGCCTCAGGGTTCAAGTTTCAGTTTTTTTCTTAATGGAAAAACGGTTGCCTTTCAGGTTTTAAAAAGGGATTTGAATAAAAATCTGGCTTTGGTTAAGCTGGGGGAATCGAATTTGCCGACCGTTAATTTCGCCAATTTGGATGAAATGAAACTGGGGGAAAGAGTTTTTTTGGTTGCCGAGGTTTTTAACAAAAAAGAAACTTTTAAGGTTGTAAACGAGGGGATTGTCAGGAGTTTTGATAAAAATTTGATTGAAACCAACATTTCGGAAAAATATATTTTAAACGGAAGCCCTCTGTTTAATATTAAAGGTGAGGTTTTGGGAATAAACACAATTAGCGCTGAGGGAAAGGTTGTGGCTGTTCCCATTTCAATAATTGAAGAATTTATCGGGCTCTAATATGATGCAACTTATTCTTGTTGTTGCTGCCTGGGTAGGCATTCTTTGTTTCCTTTTGTCCTATTTTTCTTAAACTATTCTTTTAACGCTGTCTTAAAACGACGAGCGTTTTCTATTCAATTACCGGCCTCAATTTTTCTAATTGTGTTATTATGGTATGATTAAAAAAGATGAATAAAAATATCTCTAAAAACATTCTTTTATTTTTATTTATTTTTTTAATCCTCGGCATGGGAGGATTTTTTATCTGGCAAAAAAACAGAAAGACCCCGGCCGAAGAATGGGGCAGAGCAAAGATTAGCCCTAAAGGAGATTATGTTATTAAAGAAACCAGCGAAGACAGAACGGTGGAGAATGAAAAAGCAGGATTGTCTTTTAGGGTGCCTGACAGCTGGATTTTAAAGGAAACACCCACTTATTTTTATAGTCCAGATGCAAAATTTAGTGAGAAGCGTAGTGATATTCTAGAACAGGGATGTGAGATTGACTTGGATATAAGCTATATTAAAATAGACCTTGATGCTCTGGAAAAGGTCAGACGCGTTAACGTTTCAAGGCTGTCTTCTGCAGCTAGCAACGAAGAATTTAAGAGGGTGGAAATAAGCAATCATTCAGCCCTAAGATATGGTTTTAGAGTAGAAAACCTTAAAATATCTTATACCTGGATTGATTTACCAACCCAAAATCAGCTTTATACAATATTGCTTATCAATCCCATTCAAGAACAAGAGCGCTGTGCAATAGAGCTTGATAGGTTTTTAGAGACGGTTTCGATCAAATAGCTCTTAGAATGGGAAATAGAACCTACTCAAGGAGAGGTTTTGAGTATAAAATAGGAAAGAGAAACTAATATAGTCATATGAATAAGCAGCAGGCCAAACAGAGAATTGAAAAGCTGAAGAAGCTGATCAATCAACATCGCTATTTGTATCACGTTTTAGACAAAGAGGATATTTCTGACGCAGCTTTTGATTCTTTAAAGCACGAGCTTTATGCTTTGGAGCAGCAATACCCTGATTTCATTACTCTTGATTCTCCAACCCAGAGAGTCGGGGGAGAGGCTTTAAAAGAGTTTAAAAAGATAGAGCATAAAGTTTCCATGCTTTCCATCGAGGATGTCTTTTCCGAAAAAGAGCTTGGCGATTGGGAGAACTATTTAAGAAGACTGGCTCGGGAATCGCAGTTTGAATATTTCGCTGAATTAAAAATTGACGGTTTTGCCATTACCCTTATTTATAATAAGGGTGTTTTTATTGCCGGAGCCACCAGAGGAAACGGAAAAATCGGTGAGGATATAACTCAGAACCTAAAAACAATTGAGAGCATTCCTTTAAAGATTCATTTGCATAAGGAATTAAGCCCTAACTTAAAACATTTAGAAAAAAGGTTAAAAGAATTAATTTTAAAGGGAAGGATTGAAATTAGGGGAGAGGTATATATGGAAAAAGCTGATTTCGATAAGTTTAATCAGTCTCGGATAAAAGACAATCTGTCCACTTTTACCAATCCTAGGAATCTAGCTGCTGGCTCCATTCGCCAGCTAGATCCAAAATTAGCCGCCTCCAGGCCTTTAAAATTTTTAGCATACGATTTAATAACTGATGTGGGTCAAACCAAACATTCTGAAGAGCATCAGATTTTACCCATTCTTGGGTTTAAAACTGATCCGGGGAAAATATGTAAAAAAATATCTGAAATATTAGATTTCTTCCGGGAAATTGAACAGAAAAGAGAAAAACTGCCCTTTCAGATTGACGGAGTGGTAATCAGCTTAAATGATAATGCTCTTTTCCAGAAATTAGGCGTGGCTGGTAAGAGCCCCAGGGCCATAAGAGCCTTTAAGTTTTCTCCTAAACAAGCCACAACCAAGATTTTAGATATTAAAGTGCAGGTTGGTAGGACCGGTGCTGTTACTCCAGTTGCCACTTTAGAACCGGTTCAGGTAGCAGGAGTAACCATTACTAGTGCTACCTTGCACAACGAAGATGAAATGAAGAAATTAGGGATAAAAATTGGAGATACGGTAATCGTTGAAAGAGCGGGAGACGTAATCCCGGCGATATCCAGGGTTTTAACAGAGCTTAGAAGCGGGAGAGAAAAAGCTTTTGTTTTTCCAGAAAAGTGTCCGGTTTGCGAAACAAAATTAACAAAACCAGAAGGAGAGGTGATTTGGCGCTGCCCCAATACAAATTGTCAGGCCAGGAAGCGAGAAAATTTCTATCATTTCGTTTCTAAAAAAGCCTTTAATGTCGAAGGATTGGGACCCAAAATTATCGACCAATTAATGGATGAGAATCTAATTTCACAGCCCTTTGAAATTTTTGAATTAAAAGAAGGAGATTTGGTGCCTTTGGAAAGGTTTGCCGAGAAAAAAGCGGGAAATATAATCAAGGCGATTGAAGAAAGCAAAAGAATTAATTTAGACCGTTTTATCTTTTCTCTGGGGATTCGTCATGTCGGAGAAGAGACGGCCAATGATTTGGCAAGCTATTTTGGCAGTCTTGATAAATTAAAAAAAGCTTCAATAGAAGAATTAGAAAAAATTCCCAATGTTGGCGGCAAGGTTTCTGAAAGCATACATACTTGGTTTCAATCAAAGGGAAATCAAAAATTTATTGAAGATCTCATCAGAGGGGGAGTGAGAGTAATAAATCCAGCTTCTGTTAAGCCTTTGGCAGAAAGGCAGAAATTAAAAGGGAAAATCTTTGTTTTAACTGGCAGCTTGAAAACAATAACCAGGGATGAAGCCAAAGAAAAAATCCGTCTTTTGGGCGGAGAGATTTCTGATTCAGTTTCAAGTAAAACCGATTATCTGGTTTTGGGCGAAAATCCTGGCTCAAAACTGGAAAAAGCCAGAGAATTAGGAACAAAAACAATAGAAGAAAAAGAGTTATTAGAAATGATCAGATAACAAATATGCTGCGCCAATTAAAAAACTTAGATTGGATATTGATTACTTCTTCTTTTTTATTAATATGCTTTGGTCTTTTATCTATTTATAGTTCTTCTCTGGGCAGAAACGATTTCTTAAATTTAAAAAAACAGATTATTTTTTTTGCAATAGGCATTGTTTTAATGTTTTTTTTCAGCTTTTTTGACTGGAGAAATTTCAGGGAAAATTCTTCTCTGATTTTAATCCTCTATTTTATTTGTCTGGCTGCCTTGGTCGGCCTTTTTTTCTTCGCCCCCTCAATCAGGGGAGTGAAGAGCTGGTATAAGATTGGAATCTTTTCCCTTGACCCGATAGAATTCACCAAAATTATTTTAATAATCTTGCTGGCTAAATACTTTTCAACGCGTCACGTTGAAATGTATCAGGTAAGGCATATTTTACTTTCCGGGCTTTATGTTTTTCTTCCCGCTGTTCTGATTTTTCTCCAGCCGAATTTAGGATCAGTTTTAATTTTAGTTTCCATCTGGGTTGGAGTATTAATTGTTTCCGGCATAAAGCTTCGCCATTTTTTGATTTTAGTTTTTTGCGCCCTTTTGATTTTAGTTTTAGGCTGGAATTTTTTATTAAAGGACTATCAAAAGGTAAGAATTATTAGTTTTGTTTCCCCTCAGGTTGAACCCTTGGGCATAAATTGGAACCAGAATCAGGCCAAGATTGCCATTGGTTCAGGTAAAATCTTTGGTCAAGGTATTGGATCCGGCTCCCAGACCCAATACGGATTTTTACCCGAAACCCAAACTGACTTTATTTTCGCAGCCATTGCCGAAGAAACCGGATTGGCGGGAGTTTCTATTTTATTACTTCTCTTTTTGGTCTTAATTTGGAGGATTTTTAAAATTGCCCTTTCCAGCCAGAGCAATTTTCCTCGGCTTTTCAGCACTGGTTTTGCCATTCTTTTAATTTCTCAGATTTTTATTCATATTGGTATGAATTTAGGCCTTTTACCAATCATTGGCATATCCTTACCCTTGGTTAGTTATGGGGGAAATGGCTTAATAACCCTTTTAATAAGCATTGGAATCTTAGAAAACATTGAGAATAACCCTTAATATCTGACATAAGATGCTTCCTTAACTAGGCCAAAGTTCAATAAGCTAAAAACACGAATAAATTAGGATAAATCCTACATACGATATACCTTCCGATAGTTATCCACAAAAACCCCCTTGACAGGGGGCTTTTTCGTGAGAAAATAAGATAATATTTAAGAATAATTTAAGTATATCGGATCTTAAAAAGAAATTTAAAAATCCTTAAAAAATAATTATATATATTAAAACAAAACAAAGAAGACTCCGCCAAAACTTTCCAATTCTAGGTCAAAAAAGAAAAGGGTAGTTTTTTATTGGAGTCTTCTAATAAGATTTTAGAAAAATATAAATCTTTGTCAAGCTTCAGAAATCACATGGCCGACAAAAAGAAAGAAAAAATATATATATCTTTACAGGAAGCAACTGAATACTGTGACTACTCGCAGGAGTATTTGTCATTAAGGGCCAGGCAGGGGAAATTAAAGTCAGTAAAATTCGGGAGAAATTGGATGACTACCGGAGAATGGTTAAATGACTATATTAAAAAAACCGAAGATTATAACAACAATCTTAATAACAAAAGGCTGGAAGAGCAAAAAAAGGAAAAGACAGTTTCTCTGGCCACGGCAGTTTTAAAAGAAACAGAAAAGACTCCTTATAATCTACCCATAGAAAAAATTCCAACATTGCGTTTCGGATTTGCTGCTGCTTTGATTCTTGTTTTAATTTTAGCAGGGGGAGTTTTTGGCAAAGAAGGTTTTTCAAATTTTTTTAGAAGTGTCTCTCCTCTGGTTCGAGAATTCTCCCAGGGATTTGATACGGGACTGACCAATTTAAGTTTGGAATATGCTGCTGCTGATTTACAGGGGGCATTCAAAGACTACAGTCGATGGATTGTAGAAAATTTTAAATCCAATTATCTTACTGCTAATAAAATTTTAGAAAAGAAAATAGGAAACATTGACCAGCCCTTAGAAGATACTTGGCAGAAAACAAAACAAACACTTTCCAATTTAACAAAATTTACTGTTTCTCCCGAACAACCATCAAAGACTGAAGAAGAAATTAAAAATCTCCAAGCTGAGGTTGAAAGAATAAAAGAAGAAACAAGAACAAGAGAAGTTCCTAGTATTACTCAAATCGAACCAGTTAAGGAAATTGTCAGAGAGCAAGTAACTTTTACTATTGACAATCAGTCAATCAAAAAAATCCAATCTCTTCAAAGCAAGATAGATGGTTATGACCAACAAATTGCTAATCTCCAGACAGAAATGTCCAGGCGTCCCACTGGCTTGATAGGAGGCTCGGCCGCAGTCCAGCCGGTCTCCCAACAGGATTATTCTCCCAAGCTCTCCGTTCAGAACGGAGAAATAACCCTGGAAACCATTGGCAGCGGAAACATTATCCTATCAGCAGCCTCAAACATTACGGTCAGTACCCAGAGCCTGATTATCAGTGCCAATCTCATCATTTCCGGTGCTCATCTATTTTCCACTAACAGTTCCAGTACCACACTCACGGTTACCCAGAACGGAACAGGCAACATTGTGGAATTCAAAGATGCTGGAAACTCAGTTTTTACCATAGCTGACGGAGGTTACGCCACCTTGGCTGTTAATGCTTCAACCACCCCGGCTTTCCTGATCCGTTCTCTAGACGCCACCACCACCTTTGCTTCATCCACTTTCTTTGCCATCAACACCACATCAACCTTTTCAGGCAATCTCTTGGATTTGAAAAAAGATGGAACCAGCTTATTAGTTCTAAATAGTGATGGTAACCTGACGGTAACAGGTGATATTTCAAGTTCTAAAGCCATTCGGGACGCTATATCTTGGATGCAGAATCAAGGAGGAATAGAAAAACTGAAATTAGGGTATAACAATGGAGGATTTGGCGGAGGAGCAACCCCTGGTAATATCACGATGCAGACAGATCATTTTTCCGTTTTTGACACAACAGAAGTCAATGCCAATTCCCACTGGTTTATGGGTGCTGTTTTTGACGGTCGCTATGTCTATTTTGTGCCCGATAGTAATGGCCAGGTTACCCGCTATGACACCACAGGTTCCTTTACTGCAAATGGTTCCTGGAGCGTTTTTGATACAACAGCAGTTGATGCCAATTCCAAAGGGTTTGGAGGTGCTGTTTTTGACGGTCGCTATGTCTATTTCGCGCCCTATAATAATGGCGCTTACTTTGGCCAGGTTACCCGCTATGACACCACAGGTTCCTTTACTGCAAATGGTTCCTGGAGCGTTTTTGATACAACAGCAGTTGATGCCAATTCCAAGGGGTTTTACGGTGCTGTTTTTGACGGCAGATATGTGTATTTTGTCCCTCGGAATAATGGTGTTGTCTTTGGCCAGGTTACTCGCTATGACACCACCGGTTCCTTTACTGCAAATGGTTCCTGGAGCGTTTTTGATACAACAGCAGTTGATGCCAATTCCAAGGGGTTTGAGGGTGCTGTTTTTGACGGCAGATATGTGTATTTTGTACCTTATGATAGCGTTGTCGATGCTAATGGCCAGGTTACCCGCTATGACACCACAGGTTCTTTTACCGCAGCCGGTTCTTGGAGCTTCTTTGATACAACAGCAGTCAATGCCAACTCCAAAGGGTTTAGAGGTGCTGTTTTTGACGGCAGATATGTGTATTTTGTACCTTTTACCGGTACTGGTCTTTCTGGCCAGGTTACTCGCTATGACACCACCGGTTCCTTTACTGCAAATGGTTCCTGGAGCGTTTTTAACACAACGGCCGTCAACGCCAATTCAAAAGGTTTTTATGGTGCTGTTTTTGACGGCAGATATGTGTATTTCGTGCCTTGGAATAATGGTGCTTCCTTTGGCCAGGTTACCCGCTATGACACCACCGGTTCTTTTGCTGCAGCCGGTTCTTGGAGTTTCTTTGATACAACAGCAGTTGATGCCAATTCCAAGGGGTTTCAAGGTGCTGTTTTTGACGGCCGTTATGTTTATTTCGTGCCTCGTAATACCGGCCAGGTTACTCGGATGTTGGCTTGGGCGGGAGGAGTAGACTCTACTCCAGGGTTAACCCGATTAGCTAGAAGTAGTGAATTATATATTGATTCCTCCGGTAACGTCGGCATCGGGACGACGGGACCGGTGGCAAAGTTGGATTTGGGCATACAGGCACCTGGTATAGATACTCCGGCTTCCCACCTATTAACCTCTGAGGCAAGTAGTGAATGGCCAATTGAATTATCATCTATTAATGATGCTAATTACGTTGATCACTATTTGTTTTTTAACGGGAGATTAGGCGGGACACGGGCGGTTCCAACAAAGACAGGAACAAAAGGAGCAGCATATATAAGGTATGTTCGTTATCCTCAACGCTTAGACTTTGGGTCTGCCGGAGAAAGTACAGGTTCTTTATTAACGAATATTATGTCTCTTGATTTAAACACTGGCAACGTCGGCATCGGAACGACAACACCTGCTTCAACTTTACAAGTCTATGGCACTTCAACATTTATGGGAGGCAATGTGGGGATTGGAACGACTGACCCCAGCGCGAAAATTCATACTTACAGCTCCGTCGGTAGCGGCACACATTATATCTTAATGGAAGGAAACGGAACGATTCACGCATCAGTAGGTTTGCTGTTTAAAAACGAGTTAGGGGCAAAACAAGCTAATATATCATCTTTTCACGGAGATCTTACATTTGATGTCGGTTCTTCTACTTCACCAACTCGGGCCATCACCATAGGGGGTGGTTATGAAGCGGGAGGTTACGGAAGCAAAGTTGGCTATGTTGGCATCGGGACCACCACTCCTGCCACAACCTTGCAGGTCTATGGAACCTCAACCTTTATGGGAGGCTATGTGGGAATAGGAACAACGATCCCGGGGGCGAAGCTAGATGTGAATGGCAGTCTTCGGGTTGAAGGCGGTTCCAACCCTATTCTTAAGGGCAACTGGAAGCCTAATAATACCAACATAATGGATACTGGCGTTTCAGTTTATATCTCCGGCAAATATGCCTATGTGGCAGGATATGATTCTGACAACCTTGTTATTGTGGATATCAGTAATCCTAGCAGCCCAACCACTGTAGGTAACTGGAAGCCCAATGATCATAATGTGATGTGGTGTCCCTATTCAGTTTATGTTTCCGGTAAATATGCCTATGTGGCGGGATTTTTGTCTGACAATCTTGTTATTGTGGATATCAGTAATCCTAGCAGCCCAACCACTGTAGGTAACTGGAAGCCCAATGATCATAATGTGATGTGGTATCCCATTTCAGTTTATATCTCCGGCAAATATGCCTATGTGGCGGGATATTTCACTAGCAACCTTGTTATTGTGGATATCAGTAATCCTAGCAGCCCAACCACTGTAGGTAACTGGAAGCCTAATAATGGTGTAGTGATACAGTCCCCTATGTCAGTTAAGGTTTCCGGCAAATATGCTTATGTTGCAGCATATGAATCTAGCAACTTGGTTATTGTGGATATCAGTAATCCTACCAGTCCAACCACTACAGGCAACTGGAAACCTGGTAATAATGATGTGATGTGGTATGCCAATTCAGTTTATGTTTCCGGTAAATATGCCTATGTGGCGGGATGGGCCTCTGACAACCTTGCTATTGTGGATATTAGTAATCCTGCCAGCCCAACTACCACGGGCAACTGGGATCCCAATGATGCCAATGTGATGGATTCTGCCAGATCAGTTTATGTCTCCGGCAAATATGCGTATGTGACGGGATATAATTCTAGCAATACTGCCATTGTGGACATCAGCAACCCTGCCAATCCAACCACCGTGGGCAACTGGGATCCCAATGATGCGAACGTGATGAATGGTGCCACTTCAGTGTATGTTTCCGGTAAATATGTCTATGTGGCGGGATTTGGCTCTGATAACCTTGCCATCGTGGATATCGGTGGTATTGAAACACCCAATCTCTATGCCGGAACCATCAATTCAGACACCTTCATGGTTAATGACAATGCCATTATCAACAACAATGCATATGTTCAGAACGGTCTCAATGTCGGTCCCGGAGGACTATATGTAGATTCCGGTGAAGTTGCTTTTGACGGAAACTCTTCATCTACTGCCCTTACCATTAACCAGAGAGGATTAGGGGATATCCTTAATGTTTTTGATAATACCACTGAAGTGTTTACTATTCTTGATGGTGGCAATGTGGGCATCGGGACGACAGCGCCGGGAGGAAAAGTGGATATTCTTGACGGAAATTTAATATTCAGCGACTCTGATATATCTCACGGAATGACAGTAATGGCGCCTAACAACGCATACGGTAAAATATTTATCGAAAATGCCACAAAAGGGGGGTTAGATCTTTATGGCTTTTCTGATGATGATTCCGTGGGGGTTGGATTATCAGGATGGATTGGAACAACAACACCCACGGCGGATACGCCGGCGATTTCGCTGCAAGGCGGCAAGAAAAACGGAACAGGAGTACAGGAGCTTGCAGGCACAGAACTACTTTTACGGTTATATAATTTAGGCACATCCAAAATTTCAATTCTTGGCAATGGCAGCGTCGGCATCCTCAACAACACTCCTGCATATACTTTAGATGTTTCGGGTACGGGCAGATTTACTCAAAGCTCAGCCAGCACCACTTTAACTGTGGTTCAATCAAGCACCGGAAATATAGTTGACTTTTATGCTGGTTCAACCTCGGCTTTCACTCTTAAATCTTCTGAACAATTAAAATTAAGAAACGGCTTGATGACAACTTATGGCAATATCAATGACAATATTGTAGCTGATTTTGAATCTGGTGGCGTTTCTGCCTGGCTTTCATCAGATGCGGCTAATACTACAAGTACTGCTACCACAACTTATTTCAAAGTTAATGATTACGCAATGGCAATTACTACTATTGTCGGCAGTTCCAATGGTGACATCGCCACCACTTCCATTTCCAGCGAGAACTGGTCAACTTACGACAGATTGGGATTTTGGATAAGGGCAGGCCATACTTCCACTTCTACTGCTGCCACCACTACCCAGATTATTTCAGTTTTATTCCACGATACCGGCGGCACTACTTCCAGCAGTACCGTAAGTATCCAAAGAATGAATGAATGGCAATACCAAGAATGGAATATATCTGGAATCACTGGCACGAGCCGCGATATTGTTGACTGGGTAGGTTTCAGAATTGACAATGATTACGGTTCCCCCGTTTTCTATATCGACCAGATCAGATTATACGCCGCCAATCTTCAGGCCGGAGAAATATTTGTTGACAGCCAGGGAAATTTTGTTGTCTGGGGCCAGCAATCGGTGGAAATCGGCAGGACTTCTGCTGATCAGGGTTCTTTGCCAAGTATCAGGGCGGGCTCAGCAACAGTGGAATTTAACCAGCCGGTTTCAGTCAATGTCGGAGGCGATGTCGGGTTCAGCTACAATATTGTCTTCACCAACACTGGCTTGTCTCAAATTGTTTCCGAAGGCCCCCTAGCGATTTTAGCCGGCGACCCCAATCACGCAGAAAACTTAACTTTGGGTACGCAGGGGACAGGCGATGTTTTAGTCGATATTATTGATTCAAACACCACTTACGGCGGGTTCAAAATTCTGGGCTCGGATTCAGGAGGCTACATTTTCAGGGTTTCTCCCACAGGCAGCGTGGAAATCGGCGGTTCCGGTTCAGGCGGGTCCAATTTAACGGTAAAACAAAATCTTATTCTAACCGGCGGCAACATTACAATAAGCCAATTAGCCACTACTGCAGCTCCATCTTTATCAACCACCACTTCCGGTTATTGTGCGGCCGCCACTTATTATTACCGAATCACAGCTTCTAATGACAACGGCACAACAACGGGTTCAGCTACAACTTCAATTGCGGCTTCAGCTGGCAATACAGATTTGATTATTGTTTCTTGGGCAGGAGTAACTGGCGCTACCAGCCATTCCATCTGGAGAAGTGTTGATACTATCTGGGGAAATAATAATGATTATCAAATCGTGGTTTCAGCTCCGGCCGTTGTTTACACCGATACTTGCACCACCACTCAGACGACTTCAACTTTTCCGACATCCAACACCACTGGCGGGTCAATGCTTATTAGCGGAAATATTTTGCCGGCTACCACTACTGCTACCAGTAGCTCTTGGAGCTTGGGTGTTGCCAGTTCTCGCTGGCTGAATATCTACGTTGTTAATCAATATGTGGGTGATATTATTTTTGCCAACAATTTCCGGCTGACTGAAGCAATGTCCACCTCCAGTCCCGGAGCCCTGGTTTTTCAGAACGCTTCCTCAACTACGATTATGACAATAGATGAAAACGGCAAATTAACGTTTACTAAATTAACCGCTAAAGAAATTGAGACAGAAAAAATAACCATTCGAGACAGTGAGGTTTCCAGGACTGGTATTACGATTTACGACCGAGTGAGTAACGAACCCTACTGCTTTTTTATTGAGAATGGTCAAACGCAGACGACGGTTGGCGCTTGTTCAGCAAGCACCACTGTCACAGGTAGCGATTCAGGCAGTGGTGGAAGCGGGGGCAATGAAAGTCCAGACAGTGGCTCTGGCGGCGGAACCGAGAGCAATGCTACTTCCACTTTCTATTTAGACACTGATGGCGACGGCTACGGCAAACTCAATAATTCTATTGAAGCTACTTCAATGCCGTCTGGTTATGTTTCCAATAACACTGATTGCGATGATTCAAATCCTCAAATTAATCCCGGTACCACTGAAACCTGCGACGGCACGGATAATAATTGTGACGGCCAGATAGATGAGAATTGCGATTGCGGTCAAACTTCTTGCGATGCTTCCTTAAACTTAATCGGTTCTTGTCAAAATCCTTGCAACGGAGCCGGAGGCTGTGGGATATGTACTCCAACTTGTTCTTGTGCTGAGGGATTTTCAAATTGCGACAATGACTGGTCAAACGGCTGCGAATACCAATTAGAAACAGCAACATCAACTTGTCCAACGCCATAATGAAAATAGAGTTAACGCCCATTTTCACATTCATCATTCAATAAAGATGAGAATAAAAAACAAAAAAACAATATCAATAATACTTGGGTTAGCTGTAGTTTTGATTACAGTGGGCACTGTCGGCGCCCTTAACGGTTGGTTCGCTGGCAGCGCTAAAATCCCTGAGGATACTTTTACCCAGGGCCTTGTCGGTTACTGGTCAATGGATGAGGGAAATGGAACAACCGCATACGATTCATCAGGGAATAATAATAACGGAGGTTTAAATGGTCCACAATGGACCCAGGGCAAGGTTGGGGGCGCTTTGAGCTTTGACGGGGTAAATGATTACGTAAATGCAGGGAACGCGGCGAGTTTGGATATCACCCAAGAGATTACAGTTGAAGCTTGGGCAAAATACATCGGAAACCATGCCAAGTCTGGAGATTGGGACCAATTTTTCGTGGTAAAGAGCGGAAACTACAAAGAACCTTTCATATTTGGATTTTATGCCAATCAAGCAACTTTATATGCCTCGCACGATGGAAGCGCCTGGGACTGGGAAATACACTCTGGCACATATGGGAGCACCGGGGATTCGGGTTGGCATCATTTTGCTTTTTCTATTCACAAGGATTTCGGGGCTAAATTATATATAGATGGCGTTTTAAAAGGAAGTGATACTTCTACGGGAACCCTTAAATCTGAACCATCTTTTAATTTAGAAATTGGCCGGCGAGCTTATGGATATCGATATTTTGAAGGTTTTATCGACGAAGTCCGCATTTACAACAGGGCATTGTCGGCAGAGGAAATCCGCTTTCACTACAACCGCAGCGGACCGATTGGCTATTGGAAGCTTGACGAGGGATCAGGTTCTACCGCTTATGATTCCAGTGGTAACAGCAACACAGGAACTCTTTATGGCGGCATGGCTACCAGCACTGTTGATGATTCAGGCTGGAAATCCGGTAAATACGGCTCCGCTTTGAGTTTTGATGGGACGGATGATAGAATTATAGTTCCAAACACTACGAGTTTACAGCAACCCACCACTGCCATTACATTAGAGGCGTGGATAAAAGCTGATACCTTTACTGCTGTTGAGGAAGAGATAATAAGTAAATCTATAGGAAGTTATTATTATAAAATTTATCTGGCCACTAACGGCAAATTTGTGCTAGACCTTAATATAGTTGGGACACGCAGACTTCTTGTAAGTACGCTTACGCTTTCTGCAGCAACTTGGTATCATGTTGTCGGGACTTATGATGGGACTACGAGAGCAATTTACATAAATGGAGTTTTAGATACGAGTAATGCTTTATATACTGGAGCACTTACTTCCAATACAGATGACCTTTCTATTGGAGGACGCTTACCTTGGACTGACTATGGTTTTGATGGTCTCATTGATGAAGTCCGCATTTACAACTATGCCCGTAGTGCAGATGAAATTGCTTTGGATTATAATGCCGGGTTTGCCGCCAGATTTGGCCCTCAAAGTTCCTGCGAAAAAGACCCCGGCTCTTGCATGACCAAGGGTTTAGTCGGTTATTGGAATATGGATGAAGGTTCGGGTCAGACATTGTATGATGGTTCAGGAAACGCGAATAATGGAACTGTGGGTCAAACTGGTTCAACTGAGTCAATTGACCCGAAATGGACAAGCGGTGTGTCTGTCCCATACCGAAGCGGAGCTTCTGGTTCGGGGTTGAGCTTCGACGGAGTGGATGATTATGTTAAATTACCGGCGCAAACAAGCGTAAAAAACCAAAGCGTAAGAACTCTCGAGGTGTGGATATATTCTAATACGTTGGGTAAACCAGTGATATTTGAAGGTACGCCAGAGGGAAATTCAAGGCTTCGCATCGACGTAACTACTAATGGAAGCATAACATTAGCAGGCAGAAGATTAGATGCGGATAGTTATACTATTTTTGCGACATCGAGTACGGGGGCGATTACTACCGGGGTTTGGTATAATATAACTGGAATTTACGATGGGAATACGGGAAACCACAAAATATATAAAAATGGCTTAGATATTACTGTTTCAAGTTCGGGAACAACGGGGGCGTTCAGCAATACAAATCCTTTAAATACTTTTATTGGTTTTTCTGGAGCATCTTTCAGCGGCACTATTGATGAAGTCCGCATTTACAACAGGGTGTTGTCGGCAGAGGAAATCCGTTACCTCTATAACCGCGGCGGTCCCGTCGGCTATTGGAAGTTTGACGAAGGAGGGGGACAAACTGCTTTTGATTCAACCGAAAATAACAATGATGGTTGTCTTGGCTTAACCACTGCGGCCGACGCCGCCGACCCAATTTGGATTTCTGGCAAATACGGTACTGCTTTGAGTTTTGACGGCACGGATGATTATGTGGATTGTGGGACGACAATTGGAAACCCCGTTGATAATAAGATTTCAGTCGGGTTATGGTTTAGGGTACTCGGGGGTTCCGGAAATAGAAGGTTCCCGATTTCTAAATATTCAGCTCCAGGGTGGTATTTCGAAGTAACAAATACTAATTATATCAGGGTAGTCACTTACGGATTAATAGGAGGCGCATGGACGACTATTACTATAGATGGAACCGATGTGTCAGATGAGAGCTGGAACCATGTAGTAATGGTGTGGAATAAGCCTAATTTATATTTCTATCAGAATGGACAATTAAAAGGAGTAAAAATTGCTAATTTTGATACTTTGTCTAATAATAATCCACTTTCGATTGGAGAAGATAGTTCATATAATCGATTTTATTTCAACGGTCTCATTGATGACGTCCGCATTTACAACTACGCGCGCGCCGCGGATGAAATTAAGTTAGACTACAACGCTGGGTTTGCAGCGCGCATAGGTCCGACCTCTGATTGCTCCGAAGACCCGGGCAGTTGTATAACAAAAGGTTTAGTTGGCTACTGGGGAATGGACGAAGGTGGCGGTCAATATGCTTATGATGGCAGCGGAAATAACAATACCGGAACCCTGACCAGCAGCCCGACGTGGACCACCGGCAAAGTCGGCCAGGCTTTGAGTTTTGACGGAGTAAATGATTATGTGAACGTTGCTGATGCAAGCAATCTGAATTTTGGGGTTTCTGAAAGCTTCACAGTGGAAGCGTGGATTAAAACATCTGATACAATACACTGGATGTCGGTAGTGCTTAAAGGCTCTAGTCCTCCTTTAGATTACTATATACTTTCTGTCAGACAAGATTGTGGTCAGGCAGGATTTAATATCCGGGATTCTGCTGGACACGAGGTTTATACAAATGGAGGTTCGGACATACGGGATGGAAATTGGCATCATATTGTTGGTGTCAGGGATGTTGCTGCTGTTCTGACAAGGGTATATGTTGACGGTGTTGAAAAGGACACGTCACCAGATACGACTACAGATAATATTTCCTCTACCCGTGCCCTTATAATAGGCGGGACTGACCTTTTCAAGGGCACAATTGACGAAGTCCGCATTTACAACAGGGCGTTGTCGGCGGAAGAAATCCGCTACCACTACAACCGCGGCGGACCGGTGGCACAGTGGAAGTTTGACGAGGGGAATGGCCAAACTGCTTTTGATTCAACAAATAATAATAATGATGGTCAGCTCGGCTCAACCCCCGCGGCCGACGCCAACGACCCAACGTGGACAAGTGGCAAATACGGCTCCGCTTTGAGTTTTGACGGGGGGGATGATTATGTAAACGTTTCAAGTGCTAATTTAGGACTCACTAATAAATTTACTTTTTCTGTTTGGACAAAAATTCCTTCAAGTGAAACAGACGGACATAT
>Ga0315277_10000791_pt1 | contig 48749 bp, 50 predicted proteins | sample YL17G05_15_MG_FD_203695 | JGI IMG/M metagenome (GOLD analysis project Ga0315277, IMG submission 203695) | Sediment microbial communities from Yellowstone Lake, YNP, Wyoming, USA - YL17G05_15 | ecosystem: Environmental > Aquatic > Freshwater > Lake > Sediment | place: USA: Wyoming | collected... | reverse complement strand
TGACCTGCACCTGCTCCTTGGATGGACACAGTCTCCCGCTTCAACCTCCCGGCGAGAAGCAATGAAAGGTTTTAAACAACAAAATCCCGCCCTATATTACACCATTCTCTCCGAAATTTCAAAACTTGTTAATGAATTTGTAAAGGATTGGAAGAAAAAAAATAAAATTCGGCTATTATCCAATATACAACTCAATGAAATGCATCTCAGAAAACTCAGTGAGAGTTCCGGTATTCCGATCGAAACCCCGCAATTGAAACTTCTCAGTCAGATTGCGAACCAACTTGGAGGCGCTGGAAAACTGTCTGACGCGGGGGATGGGGATTGCGGCATCGCTGTTTGCTTTGAGAATGCCATCGCCTCCAGGATTTTAGATGAATGGAGCGCTCGCGGGATTATCGGCACTCAGGTCGAGATCGATTCTGATGGCTTGATCATCGAGTCCGTCGGAGCCAATCAAATCGTTAAAATTCTTTGGAAGAAATCCAATTTATGATTTGATCTGTTTATAGAGAAACTCCGCAATCCTTTTTGCCACATTCACCTTTAACGTCTGTTCAGCGCCCTGGAAATTAAAGAATGCATTCCACTCCAGCAAATAAATCGTTTGATCTGAAATCATAAAATCGATTCCCACCATGTCCAATCTGGTTTTTTCTGCAATTGCTTTAGCAATTTCTTGAATTCTCATGATTACAGCAGGTTCAATTTCCATCGCTTTCAGATCCCCGATTTTTCCTCCCAAGTGAATATTATGCCTGAAATCATCTGCATTTACTCTGGCATATTCTATAATATTTTCTCCACCAATTACAATCGCCCTAATATCATATCCTCGGCTTTCGATGAATTCCTGGAGAAAGAGCAGCCCATAAGTGTCTAATAACGTTTGCAGAGTCTTAGGAAGTTCCGCGTTATTGGAAAGCAGTTGTACTCCCTGCCCTAGCCCCCGATCTATTGGTTTGAAAATGCATTTATGCTTTAGAATGAAATTTTTAGCAAGAGCGAGGTCGCGCGTAATCAACGTTTGGGGCATACGCACTTCCCGTTGCAAATACTTTTTCCAAAAGAGATAGGTGCTCATTTTATCGCAGGTTTCAATGGCAACCTTTGAGTTCACCACGCGGGTGCCCTGCGTTTCAAACTCTTCCACGGAAGTTAGCTGATATATAATGGGAATCGTGGGGGAAAATCGAACCCACAACACTTTTGGAAAATTTGGAATGGGATGGTATAGGGAATCCCACGTCTCAACTGTAATCGTTTTTAGTCCCAAATTCAATAGTTCCTGCTGTACACGTTGTGACTCAAACGATGGATGTGGGATTAAAAAAGTAATTGACATTTAGAGCACTTGGGGCTTTCTATATAAAAAAAGAGATTATTTTGTTTCTTCTTTGATTTCCATCCGCAACCAGAAGTATAAAATGAGCACCAGTGGAATTCCGCAGATTATCAAGACCCACATCAGCGCAATCAGCCACGTATATATGAAATAGGAATATTGCAAACTCGCCAGAGAAACACTCCAATTTCCATCAAGATACATTATGATACAAAAGGCTATGAAGACTACAACCCCAATCACTCCGCCTCCACTGCTGAACACCATTCTCCGCTGATTCTTTCGGCTTTTGTAGCCATGCTTTTCTAAGCCTTCTTTTTCCTCATCCGGAAATTTTTTCCACCATTGGAAAAATATCACTATCCCCATTGCAATTATCGGAATACCGATGATTAAAAACTCCCACAGGAGTAAATTCAATAGGAAATCGAGGATCGATGCCATAGACCAATCATTAAACGTCCAAGTACCATGCCCACCAAGGTTCGAATAGCCTATGAACCATAGCAGGACGCAAAGGCTCCCAATAAAAACCGTAATCCCAACCAATACAAAGACTAAAACTGCTTTCCAATGTTTTCTCGCAAAATTCTTAAAAAACATGATATCCGCGCCGTCGTCCATTTCTTTCAACTCCAAATCGCCTTTATCGCTCCACTCATTTTACGTTCTAAATTACTCTGCAATAGAATAAATCCGAAGTCCTTTACTTAAATTGTTCTATTTTCTAAAGGTAAAATAATTATAAAATTAATTGCTAACGGGGACGTATTTTCGCGAGGTTATAATGAAAACTCTTTTAAACAAATCTCAGAGAAGGATTCTTAAAAGTTATTTGAAGATGATAAAATGCCAGCCCGAAGAATGGAGAATTTTATAGCTCCTTTAGAGAAAGCGAAAATACCTAAAAGCGAGGTTTCGATAATTATCCGCAATTTAGAGCGTGTTGAAAAAGCAGGTGCATCCCAAGATCAACTTGGAACTGTCGTCAATAATATTATAAATCTGAAGGGTTTCAAGGAGAAGTTTCTAAAAGATTATAAAGCGGCAGGAACTGTAATCAGAAATATCAAATTTTAAATAGAGCCCCTTCACGTAACAATGGTAATCTTCTCTATTTTTTATTTGTTTTGATTTAATTTTTTGGCGATCGAATTCGAATATATCACAATTCATTTGTTAACATCAATTCCTCAACTATGCTTATCAAATCAGCTCTTAAAAGCAGCTCCTTTCTCTTTAAACCATTACTCTTATTAATATGTTTAGAAATATTATAAATATCTAATAAAAAATAGAGATTATACTTTTATTGATCATTTAAGTATGCGGTGAGAGAGGTATGTTGGATGAGATCGTACTGGATTTAATTATTGCCATTTACGCAATTGCAGTTGGTATTCTCTTCTGTTTCGTTTGTTTTAAACAGAAACGCATAGATCCTTGGATTGCTCCTGCCCTTCTTTATGGAATTGCATCCCTCATCTTCTATTTCAGAATTGTTGATGAAATTTATAGGATTATTGCCGCTTCACTCTTTATAATTGTGTCATTCATTTTCATAATCATTACCTTTAATGAATATTACCATTTAATATTGCAAAAACGGTCTTTAGTCCCCTTAGCCTTGGCAATGGCTTTCGATGCAATATTCTTCCTTCGAATTGTTATGATAATTTTGATTGCGATAACAGCTGCTATGCTATTTCATATCTATCTACTGAAACGGACCCCTACGCGCATGTTTATGTTTCTCACACTTGTAACTGTTCTTATTTCATTAGTCACTGGCAATCTCGATGAATTCGGGATTTACGGCGCATGGGAACTGAGTTATGCAGTTACTTTCGTGACCATTTCCTTTTTCTTCGCGACTGGATTAAGTTCCTTCCTCGAACTCCGTCTCGTTGCCTCAGAAACGAAATCTCGTGAAGCCTACAACCGGGCTGAATTCTTTAAGGATTTATTCCTCCACGATATGAGCAATATTTTACAAGGAATTATGTCTGCCAAGGATCTACTCAACCTCAGAAAGAAAACGGATAGTAATTTTGATGAAATTCCACCTTTAATTGAAGCCCAAATTCTCCGAGCCGCTAAATTGATTTCGGATATTCGAAAATTATCTGACGCTGAAGAAATCAAAATAGCACTTGCGCCTTCAGACCTTTCTGCCGCTTTAACGAAAGCCATATCATTCGTAAAGCAAACTTACAATCAGAAAAACCTGCAAATTCAGGTAGTGTACCCTGATAAACCCCGCTTTGTCATCGCGAACCCTCTCCTCTCTGATCTCCTTGAAAACATCCTTTTAAACGCCGTTAAGCATAACAAGAGCCCGGTTATCGAGATCGAGATTAAAATTTCGGAGGAACAAATTGAGAAGCAGCGGTGGATTAAGCTGCAATTTCTCGATAATGGAGTCGGGATCCCCGATACGCTGAAAAAAGTTCTATTTGAACGGAACTGGGACCCCTTTGGCCTCCAAGGAATGCGCCTCGGTCTCTCCATCGTCAAAACAATAATTAACAGCTATGCCGCGAGAATTTGGATCGAAGATCGAGTTCCCGGCGATTCTTCAAAAGGGAGTAATTTCATCCTAATTCTTCGGGAGGTCAGCTAAAATACCGACCCCGAAGATAACCACTATCTTCATCGTTGAAGATGATCCCTCGCTACAATTCCTCCTTGGCTTGATGTTAGAAGGTCCTGAATTTAAAATATTGGGGCTTGCGAGTGATGGCGAAGAGGCGGTTGAGATGTTCAAACAATTCACTGAGAAACCGCAGATTATCCTCATGGATCATCGCATGCCGAAAAAAAGTGGGCTAGATGCGACCAGGGAAATTCTCGCCTCCTCTAAAACCCCCAAAATCATTTTCACGAGTGCCGATACCAGCATCAAAGACGTTGCCCGTTCCTCCGGCGCTGTTGATTTTTTGAAAAAGCCTTTCACTCGCGAGGTCCTCATCAAATCCATCGAAGCCGCGTTAAAATAGTAACTTTTTCCTGCTTCTTTGGGCTTCTGATTTTTGAAATACGGATATAGAATTCAAAAAAAGGAAAGGGTAATTCTAAAAATAAAAAAAGAAAAGGAGGTTGTGGGTTCAAATACGCTCGATAATCGTTGAGGCGCCTTGACCGCCCCCAACACATAGAGTACACAGCCCGTATCTTGCTTTTTTTGCTTGTAAAATGCGTGCCATTGTCCCAATCAAGCGTGTACCCGAAGCCCCTAGAGGATGCCCGATAGCGGTAGCGCCGCCCATCACATTGACCTTGTTCGGATCTAAGCCTAACTCTTTGATCATCCAGAGCGCCACTATCGCGAAAGCTTCATTTATTTCGAAATAATCGATGTCCGAGACTTTGAGTTTCGCTTTTACTAATGCCTTTTGCGACGCAGGCACCGGTCCCTTGCCCATGACGGAGGGATCAACGCCCGCCCATGCCATAGAGACGATCCTTGCCAAGGGCTTCAGTTTGTAGGCAGCTGCTTTCTCTTTGGACATCAGCATTAGATACGATGCCCCGGCATTTAAAGGCGATGAATTCCCTGCCGTTATTACGCCCTTGCGGGAGAACACTGGTTTTAATTCTGCCATTTTTTCAAGAGTTGTTTTCCGAACAGCCTCATCCTGATCAATTACCTTCTTGGTACCATCAGCTAATGTCGCCTCGAGCGGTAAGATTTCCCCTTTGAAAAATCCTTCTTCTCGCGCCTTTAACGCGAGTTCGTGAGCGCGAAGACCCCATTTATCCATATCTTCTCGCGTTATCCCGTATTTCTTGTTCGCTTCTAAATAAAGCTTTTCAGCAGTTAACCCCATATTAATTGCAGTGGCTGCATCGAAGCCCGACGGGTGTTTGCCTAATTTTGAGCTTGGCGTTACGCCTTCGGACATCTGTACATGAGTCATGTGTTCAAATCCGCCACATATAACAATATCTGCGTTCCCGCTCTGAATCTCCATGGCGCCCGCATGAACAGTGGACATTGAGGAGGCGCACTGCCGATCGATACCCATCGCAGGTACAGAAAGCGGAAGTTTTGCAATTAAACTCACAGTTCGTCCACCATATAGCCAATTTTCACCTAATTGAAAGGCGCATCCTGAAATTACATCGTCAATCTCTTCCGGCTTTACTTTGGTTCGCTTTACCAGCTCTTCAACGACAGCTGCGGCAAGATCATCTCCACGAAAGCAATTGAATACATCCCGATCTGCTTCTTCTCTCCGACGACTTCGCGAAAATGCGGTTCGTAAATAATCCACAATTACTGCTTCTGGCATTTTCTTCACCAATCAACATTTTTCCCAAATTATTCTTCTTATTTGTTTTTTTCTTCTGATTTAGCTTATTTTCCTCATCTTAGTTACAATTTTAGCTGTGCTTATTATTTTTTATCTTGCATTTTAAAGACTTTACTAAAAGGGTTTAAATGCACGGAAGAAGCATATCAAGAATGGAGAGACTGGTGTTTTCGTTGAAACTCATATAGAGATAGAAATGCCTTGGCAGCTCGCTGGATAGTAGGGAAGACTGGGATCCCCTGCTCAGTCAACATATTCTTGAATTCTTCTCGCTGCATATAGTTATTGGAATAGGGTAGAGAAAGCAAAAAAGGTTTCTTTACCGCCTTAGCATATTCAAAAATTTTCAATAGATTCTCAAAATATTTTTGGAACCGTTCATCCAGCTTATCCCAGGTGCCCGACTCGTTGATGATGCCTCCAATATAGGGTTCCTCAATGGCGAGGCGGCAAATCTCGGGATATTTCTCTTCGCGCCCAATCCAAGGTAGGTCGATGGGATTACGGACGCTCCCCACTTTAATGAGGCTCTTCATTTTAGTTTGGGTGGCGGCGGCGATTTCCGGCATCTCAATTCCCAACTGAATGATTTGATCCGTCGAGGTAACCATCTTACCCCCAGACCATCCCATTAAAACCACGCTTTTACGCGTGGGGTACAAATTTTTACAGTAGTTGAAGGCGATTGCGGCATCAATCCACTCATCAAAGGTCTCCACTGGAAGCGCAATCGTCTGTTTGAAAATCGCTTCCCAAATTCGGTTGTTCGAGGCTATTGTCCCTGTATGTGATGAAACCGCCTTCTTCCCCTGATCCGTTTGGCCCCCTCGCAAAACTATCAGCGGTTTTCTATTCTCCCGCAGGATTTTCAAGAGTCTTCGTCCATCTGCGATAGCATAGCGAGAGAACCCCTCAAAGTACACGCACAGAATTTCGGATTGCGCATCGGCACTGAAGTATTCAAGGAAATCCGTGATTTTCAGATCGATGGAGTTTCCGATACTTGCAGCCTTAGAGAAATACACGCCATGATTATTCTCCATAAAAATGAATTGTGTGGTCAAATCTCCTGAATGCGAGACGAGGGCGACATTGCCTACTTTCTGAGCGAAGTTGGGCATATAAGCATACTTCCCTTCTGGGGAGTAAATTCCCATACAGTTCGGTCCAATGGTACGTGAACCACTGTTTTTTATGATTTCATATAATTCATGTTCAATTTTCTCCCCTTTTTCATCAAATTCAGCCCCACCCGCCGCAAAGATATGGAGGGTCGCAAATTTCTTCTCAATACACTTCTCGATGGTCTCTTTTAGGAGATTGCGATTGACCGAAATAATGGCGTGATCTAACCTATCGGGAAGGTCTGAAACATCTTTGTAACACTTGATCCCAAATACCGTATCCTCCTCTTTAGAAACAAGGTATAATTTCCCCTCGTAATTTCGTTCTGTGATACCTAAAACTTGCCACTCGCGTTTAGATGAAGCCTCAATCACCGCGATCGATCGAGGATAGAATAGCTTCTCCATAATGTCCTTTAACGCCAAGAGACCACCTGAGCTTTGCTATACTTCTCGGTACCAACATATCTAGTTTTTCTTAACAATAACCAGCTTTTTCTAAAAGGCTTTCTACTAGGTCTCTTGGCGCTTACTCATTACTCAAATTAGAGGGATAAAATAGTTTCAACCGAATTGATCGAATAAAGAACTGAAGGAATCCGCAATCCAATCAAAGACTCCGAAAATAATCCCAAGAATAATCAAGATTGCCACGATGGAGATCCCAATTAGCAACCCCTCTTCCATAATCGGGGAAAATATGGTCCCATGATTCCAAAGTCTTTGCACTCTTAATAAAAGTTTTAAATCGTTTAGTGGTAACATTCTCTAATTCTATACAAAAATAGTATAAAAGCTCCACAATAATTTCCTCCTTCCTTAGAATATAACTTCCCATTGCCTCTCCTCTTCTCAGGCTTGGAGTTTTAATAGCTTTTTAATTAACCAATCTACATGGTGGAATTAACTTTAGAGAAAGCGTTGCTCATTGCGATTAGTCTTTCAATTGCGGTATTCATTGGAATTAATCTTATTATTCCACTAATAGAAATGCTTCGAGATCTTCTCACATGATAAACTTTATACCCTTTTTTCGATTACACTCTTAGGGAAGTATTTAAGAATTTCAGAACTGAAAACTAGTTAAGAATTTAGGAACTGAAATGCGTGTGGATTCCAAGCCTTTTACAGTAAATATCGCAATAGATTCTAAGATTATTCAAAACGGGTTAGATGAAAATATTGATCTCCTAAAGAAGTTGCCAGAAACTTCCAATATCTTTCTCTCAGGCAATCATTTCGAATTTCTGAACCAGCTTCCTGCCCCATCTTGTCTCAAATTTGTCCCTATCTTTTCTACTTTATCCAACTCCTCCAAAGATCTTAAAAAACCTGAGATATCCCAAATCGATGCAACTGGGAATATACTTACACAGTATTTATGTCCAAATAACTTGAATGTCGAAAATTCTGTAAAAGCCGAATTTATTTCCCTTAATAATCACGCACATATTGCGGGCATCCAGTTGGAAGGACTGGAAATGCCATCCATTCTTTCTAATCCGGGTTGTTTTTGTTCATTTTGCGCGGCTATTGCAGCAGAACAAGGGCTCAACCTAAAAACTATTTTGCGCTCATTAATTCAAAGGGAAAATCAAGAGTCTGATAGAGCTCAGGTTCAAAAGAATTTTACTGATTGGCACCGATTCAGGATGCAGTCGATTACGAATTTTGCTGGGCGATTAATGGTACTCCTCCGGCGAATTAATCCTAATCTATTTTTGGGATTGAATCTGAAGTATTCGGAAACCCCTGAGTTTCTCGGGCAAGATTATTTCTTTCTGGCGCTGTATCTCGATTTGCTGAATTTTATTGTAAATCCGCCCAACCCCCAAGGCAAAGGTTTTTTACATCAAATGAAATCAATTAAGCGTATTACGAAAAAATTTCTTGGACAGATTCGAGTTTTCCTGCAAATCTCGGTACCAGATGAAGCTGAATTGAACGAGATCAAAACCTGGCTCAAGATGATCCGGAATAATTCTTTTGATGGGGTCATTCTGCACATCCCGAGTCTTGATGGATTAAAAAAATGGGAAAACTTGGCCTCTCTGCATGTTTGAAAATAGGCGAAGAATCATATGACTGAAACACCAACTGATGTAATAACTACGGATGAAGACACATCACAAAAAAGCCTTTCTCATCGGATTGCGAATAAATTAAAGCACATTACCCTCTATCCGATATATTCCGTCTATAAACGGTTCCTCTGGCGGAAGATCAGCCAGACTGAAAAGCCCAAACATATCGGCATCATTCTAGATGGGAATCGACGCTATTCACGTGCCCATGGCTTGGAGGTTTGGGCAGGGCATGCATTGGGTGCGAAAAAGGTCGAGGAAATGCTGGCCTACTGCTGGGAACTCGGAATACGAACCGTTACCCTCTACGCTTTTTCTATCGAGAACTTCGATCGCCCGAAAGCCGAAGTCGATGAAATCATGAAACTTGCCCAACAAAAATTCAAGGAACTCTCCACACACCCCCTTATATTTAAATACAAGGTCCGAGTCCGCGCGATCGGGCGTAAGGAACTCCTACCTGCCGAAGTCCGAGAAGCAATCGCTGAGGTTGAGGAAAAAACCAAGGAGTTCGACGATTATCACCTCAATGTCGCCATTGCATACAGCGGACGCGCTGAAATTGTGGACGCGGTGCGTACCCTTTTACAAAATAAGAACCAAACCGACATCGATGAAGCCACCTTCGAGCGATATCTATACACGGCAGGGCAGCCGGATCCCGATTTGATCATCCGCACCTCCGGGGAATATCGCATCAGCGGGTTCCTCCTCTGGCAAGGCGCCTACTCGGAGCTCTATTTCACCAACGCCTATTGGCCTGAAATGCGGAAGATTGACCTGTGGCGCGCCGTGCGGGATTACCAGAAACGCCATCGCCGCTTTGGACGTTAAAAAGGAAAGCAAATTAACGAGCGGTCCAGCCACCATCTAGTAGCAGGTCTGCCCCAGTCATATAGCTGGCATCCTCACTTGCTAAAAACAGGATCCCAGCGGCAATTTCTTCTGGCGAGGCCCATCTACCTAAAACACCCTCTTTCTCAAATTCTTTCTTAACCACTTCATAAGCCACACCCCGGTCCTTCGCTTGCTTGGTGACATCGCTCACTAACATCGGCGTATCGGTTGCCCCTGGGGATAGCGAATTCACTCGAATATTATAAGGCGCTAAATCTAACGCCAGTGCTTTGGTCATGCCTCGGATGCCGTGTTTCGTACTACAGTAAAGTGCGTGATTCACCTGACCTATATGCCCTGCAACAGATGCGATATTAATAATAATTCCTGATTTCTGGTTTTTCAAGAGAGGTACGGCATAATGGCAGCAGAAATACGGTCCTTTCAAATTGGTATTTATCAGCAGGTCATATTCATTTTCGGTCATATCCTCGATTTGGCCGACACGGACCACGCCCGCGTTGTTGATTAAAATATCAAGGTGGCCGTAGGTTTCAATGGTTTTGTCCACCATTTTTTTAACCTCGGGACCCTTGGTCACATCGCAGTGTAGATAAATGGCGTCGCCTTTTTCTTTCTTGACCAGCTGAAGGGTTTTATTTCCTTCTGCATCATTAACGTCCGATAGGACCTGTTTCGCGCCTTCCTTGGCGAAGAGGATTGCGGTAGCGCGCCCGATCCCCGTGGCGGCTCCTGTTAAAATTACCACTTTATTTCTTACCTTCATAGCTTACACCACAAAAATTTTCTTCTCTAGGGAGGAAAGTCGTCTGCACCCTGACTGCGTGACCAGGAATGTGTCCTCGATGCCGAGCAACCCGAAGTTCTTGAACGGGGTCCAGACCTCCACGTCCAGTACCATATTTTCCTCGAAAGGCTGGTCTACCCCTTTGCCCATGGGGCTGAAGAAATGGAACTCTTCGGTTTGTAAGCCGATACTATGTCCGGTGAAGAAGCAGCTCAGGCGTTTATCCAGATTCTTATGGAATTTCTTGGTCGCAGTGGCGACCTCGGCGGCTGATACGCCGGGCTTGATCTGATCGGCACAAAATTCTTGCACTTGGACCATTTTAGCGTGGAGATCGTCACCTAAGGGCGTCCCAATCGCCACATGGCGGCTCACATCTGAGACGTAGCCTTCCCATACGGCACCAATATCGAAGCGGGCGACATCATCCTTCTTCATAGAAGCCTTTACATACCCCGGGGCTTCTGGGTCTGAAGCTCCAATTCCCAATGTCAGATGATCCCAGCCCTCCGCGCCTTCCATCACAATCGTCCTGCGTGCTTCCTTTAATAATTCTTCATCGGTGATTCCTTCCCTAGTGATTTTGATCATCGCAGTTATCGCCTTCTCTGCAATCTGCGTCGAACGCTGGATGCGCTTTATTTCTTCCGCTGATTTTATCAATCTCATTTCTGTAAATGCTTCATCCGCATTTACGAACTTCGCATTCGGCAACTTCTCGCGGAGGAATTCGGCTTGATACCGTGGCATCGAACTTTCCAGCGCGATGACCTTCTCTTGGGAATTCCATTCGGTTAGTACATCCAACGCGAATTTCAGGGTCAGATTTGGGGCACTAGTGCCCCGGATGTCCTTCACCCACGAAAGGAGGCTGGCACTCTGATACAACATCCATGCGATTAAGACCTCGGTCCCATCGCGCCGGACTAATGTCAGATTAGGATACTGATTTTGCAACACATAGAGGATTGGATTTTTGGCAACAGGCAGCGTCGGAAGACCGCTTGTATAGAAGATATTCGCCGGCGATGAGGCAATCAGGACATCAATCTTGTGCCGCTCAAGAATTTCCGTCGCTCTATCCTTATTGAAGCCGATTGGGTTCATACTTTCCCTTCACCCTCAAAACCGCAATTAATCCTCATCCACGTCCATTAAAACTTGGAATTTCGTAAGATCTGGAATATTACCCTTAGCCTCGAGCTCGCCATTCATAAAAGCGTCCATCGGATCGACTTCTCCCTTCGTTATCCCGATGATAGTATCTGAGTCGGTAATAACCTGCATAGAGGATGTTTCATCTTTGCCTTCCTCAACTTTCGCCTTCTGATTCTTGATGATAAATTTAAAGTATCCAATATCCTTAATATGGAACTGTAAGGTTTTATTGAAATCTTCAAATCGCTCAGCTATCTCTGGGTCTTCTATCTTCTTTGCCCAATGCTGTAACGCCTTCAAAACTTCTTCTTTCGTGCCCATTCTAACACCTTCATTTGCCACCACTATAAAATTCAAACTAATTTAATAATTATTGAACTGCTATATATTATTATTAAAATTAATTCAACGATTGTGGAATCCATGACAAAACGCTATAGCTTCATCTGCGCCCACCCTGATGACTTGGAAATGTTTTCTGGCATGTTCATCCGGTTTGCGGTGCAGAAGGGGCATGATGTCGAAATTGTCTCCATGACTAAAGGGGAATGGGGTACGATGGACCCTCGTTTGAAGGGAAACAAACTAGCTGCCATCCGAGTCCGAGAACTCGCGCACGCCGCTCAGTTGCATGGGGTCCCCGCCCACAAAATCAAATATCTCGGATTAAATGATGGCGATGTCACGCTCCCCAAAGCACTAAAGGTGCTTCGATCCTACTTAAAGACCCGTAAACCTGATGTGCTCTTCGTTCCCGAATACAGTTTCTCAGTTTATGTACACCCTGACCACCTTAACACTGGCAAAGCCACCTGCCTGCTCTTGAAGCACGAATTCCGATCGCCGCGTCCGCTCCTTTTTACCTATCACTCTTTTAAGAATAATACTTATCTTTCTTCTCAAATGCGCGCTACGGGGAAAGCAATCGCCGCTCACAAAACGCAGGTCCAGGTGATCGTCTATTTGCTCCCCTTCCGATACCTCTATAATCTTATGAATGGGTTTTTCTGTTGCCGCCGCTTCCGCTTTATGGAATCAGCCCGTCGCATCTACTTCACTCAAAAAATCAAGATTAGCTTTCTCGACCGCCTCTTTTCCGCCGCTTTCAGCCTCGGTAAGTTCGTTTTCAAGGCGTGGAGCCCCGCCGCGGGATCAAAATAAAATCAATCTATCCTCTATCAAAAATAATCTACTCGATTTTACTTGTTTCTAATAATTTATGAACATACGTTCTCTTTTCGTTTAATATATGGATTACCTGGTGTCCTTCTCTCACCAGCTGGTCTGCAATCCATCTTCTATGGCACCGGAACCACACGATCTCTGCGCACATAATGGCAGTCCTACCTGACTGAGCGATCTCTAAAAGCTTAACTAGCCCTTGCTTGAATTCTGCTGTCTTCATGTAATCTACATATCCCCCTTTACGGAAACCGCCAAGTTCCTCCCCTAACCAGGCGTATTCGATATTGGATTTCGGTAATTCCAGTGATAGGTTGTCGCGATTAAACTGCGGATTTTTCCGTGACCCAGGATAGTGCCTGACATCGACTAAAGTACGAATATTATTCTGTTGTAGCAGAGAAACTAGTTCCTCTAAGGACCGGGTGGAATGTCCTATCGTCCATATATCCATATTCTATCCCTCGGACCTATATCTCAGACTTTTTTTTTCCTTTTTCTTCTGTCTAGTCATAAAATCTTTGATAGTTCTTGTAATTTATTTCTTAAATTAATTAAGGAACTCCTTTCCTGCATCTATAGAATAAGAGTTTTCCCTGCCTTGCGATAGACAAGAAGAAAATTATCTTGAGATTATAGGTTTATTAGAACTTTATTCAATTTTCAATAAAAAAAAGGAAATAAAAAAAGTTTAGAGTTGCATATTTTCGAATAGCACTGACATGCCATTTCCAAAGCCGGCACACAAGGTGAAAACACCCAGTCGCTTGCGATTCTGAATTAGATCCCAGATGAGTTCATCTGCCCACGCCACACCAGACGCACCAATAGGATGTCCACCGGCAATTGCGCCACCGCTTACATTTACTCGCTCATCGGTGAGTGCATTGCTGCCCAATTCCTGCATTGTGACAAATGGGACACTAGCGAACGCTTCATTTATTGTAATTAAATCTATATCGTCCAATGTAATTCCTTGGCGCTTCAGTAACTTCTTAGTTGCTGGGATTGGTCCCGTGAGAACAATTCTCGGATCAGACGCGGCGTTTGAGACCTCAAGGATGCGCGCTAGCGGTTTGATACCGAATGATTCCGCTTTCTCTTCCGTCATTAACAGCATTGCAGCGCCACCATCCGAGATTGCGCTACTATTGCCTGCATGAATCACTCCACCTTTCTTGAAGCGAGCTTCTAAGGCAGCCATTTTTTTCATAGCTTCTTCGGGCTTATCCAGATACATTGCTCTCGGCGTTTCATCAACCGTGCAGAGTTTTGTTTTCACTTCATTTGTTTCAGGATCTTTTATCTTTTTACCCTCGTCGTCGTATTCAATCATTTTGATCGGCATAATTCTTGGTTCATACTTGTCCTTTTGTCGTTGAATCCGGATCATGTTCCGATGGCTTCTTGCAGCGAATTCATCTAAATCTTCACGCTTTAACTTCCACATTTCAGCAATCTTTTCCCCGGCAGGGCCGAGACCCAAGGTTCGCTTCAAGAACATGTTAGACATCAGATTCATATTTTTATGGCTATCTTTTCCAAGATTAGCCTGAATGCTGGACCCGAGCGGAAAGATCGAGAGGAGCTCTTGTCCACCCGCAATCCCTACTTCACCTTGGCTCATCGCCAACATATTGTAGATGTATTGGATTGCAGAGGTTCCCGAATTGCAGTAAGAGTCGCAAGTAACCCCGAAAACAGGGAAAAAGTCCTCCGATTCTTGCAGAACTGCGGCAATTCTTGCCAAATCACCTGATTGAGCTCCGTATTGCCCACTGCAGCCGTATGCCACAGCTTCGAGCTCTTCTGGTTTCAACTCTCCTTTGGATTTCGCTACCGCATCATTCCAAATGTTTCCAAAGACCTGCGCCCCAAATTCTTGGGGTGATGCCCAATAATACATACCTTTCTTATCTCCGGCTTTCCAGCCGCTTTTACCCATGGGCGCTCGTTTCGCAGAAACGACGACCACACGATTAATTTTCTTATCAGCCACTTTCTCTCATCTCATTTTCATTTTATTGTTTAAGTAACACTATGAAAAACACTATTTAAAAAAATTATTTAAATCTAAGTGAATTTCGGCTTTCTCCTAAAATACAACAGATGGTTGTGAGGGCTTCCAGATTAGATGTAATTCACGGGCAGAAAGTGGAAAGTCATTAGCAAGCTACCTCAGCATGGAATCTACCGATAATTTCGATTAGAAATGCTGAGAAAACCTCTCAACTTTATCAAACTATTCTGCAGTTCCCCGCTTACTCGGAATACCTTTTTCAAGGCGCCCTCAATCTAGCTTTATAACACTGTGATATCCTAGAATATACTAATTTGATTATCACAAATGATAAGGTAAATAAATTTGAACCTTATATTAATTGAAGTGACCACTTTTCGTTTTAGCGCAAATTATTCGAAATAACATCACGGTGAATGAATGGAGCTAATCGTATGAAATATGAGGATAAGATCGACATTTATGACGATCGGGGTAAGCTTTTAGGTGAAAAGATACCATTAGAAGCGCTATCACCCCTTTATAATCCCTACATAAATAAAATGCTACAAATTGTCAAAGGGACTGCCTTCATCGACCTAGCCAAACTGCAGAAAATGCTTCAAACTGGACAAGTCGGCTATACAACGAGTTTGCGGCAGGATGAAGTAAAGACAATGCACACTTTAGATTTAGATATTATAGGAAATGCCGGGGCAATTGCCGATACGCTCCAGAAACAGCTCCAAGTCGAGAAGTTTAATGGTTATGAGAATGATTGTGCAGTTCAGCTATTCAATGATGGGCAAGCTCTGATGGTTCGGGTTCCTACTCTCCGATTAGCGATCTCCTCTGGGAATGATGTTATCTTCACCAACGTGGGCTTATTATTGTGCCAGATCTTATCGGATATGTTTAATATTAATCCTGAAAATAACCCGGATGGCTGCGGTCTCATCAAAAATGCCTTATTTGGGCGATACCCACAATATCAATCCTTCAATCCGGGGAATCCTCTCTTTGGATTTATCAAACCACCCCAAGAACTCGAAGGGCTCGGAACTGGATTTCGAGGGGTGACGATCAATCACCTCGTCGCGCTCGCCAACAGAAGAACTCTTGATGCGGTAGCCCTGACGAGTATTTTCGAGCAGGGATCCCAATTTGAAATGGGTAACTCGGCGGGATGGTATGAGCGCTATAACCTCCTGGGGATGGTATACCAAGGATTTAATGCGAATAACCTAGTATTTGACCTCGTAAACGAAAATCGGGAAGGGACGGTGGGCAGTGTCATAAAAAGCCTCATGCAACACGCCTTGCAGGATAATGTAATCCAGCAACGGGGCGATAAGTATCCCGATATCCTCTTTTCGGGTTATAAAATTTACAAAACCGAGGATCCCTCCCTGTGGAATGCTTATAGTTGTGCAGGATTACTAGCTGCTGTAATTGTAAATATTGGTGCGAGTCGTGCGGCACAAGGTATTTCTGCAGTGCTTGCTGGGTTTGGGGACTTGCTTATTTTTGAATCCGGTGGGTTACCCGACCCGGACTTCGGACGAGTCATGGGTACCGGCTTAGGGTTCGCCTTTTACACGCATTCTATTTATGGAGGCGCAGGACCGGGTGCCTTCCAAATGGACCATGTACTCATCCGCCATACAAGCGGCTTTTTCACCCCTTGCGTGGCTGCTGGCATGTGCCTCGACAGCGGCACCCAAATTTTCAGTCCGCAAGCTACCTCCTCCATCTTTTTCAAAATCCGGGAGGCGATGCCGCTCTTCCAATCGCCGTTTCAAAAAGTAGTCGAAGCGGCGGAACAAATAAAGGATAAATTTCGGTGATTCCATGAGCGAAGAGAAAAAGAAAATTAAATATGAACAGCAATTCTATCCCGGGACTGAGAAGGTTTCAGCCCGTCGCCGTAAGTTAATGGACCCCGAGCGACGTTTGGTCAAATTACGGGAGATTCCCGATGATGATATCGTACAATTACTCGGGCATCGAGCTCCTGGAAGTCTCTACTCTTCGGTCCATCCACCCCTTGACGAGATCATGGAACCCTTTGACCCCATTCGCGATATGGTGAAACCCACCTCGGGAGCGCAGGCTGGGGATCGCATTCGCTTCGTCCAATTTACCGACTCGTTCTGGAGCCCCGTGATTGCACCTTGGCTACGGGCGCGCATGTATTTCAATCGGTTTCGAGGCGTGGACACTGTTATTTACTCTGGGCGGCAGATCCTCGAGATGCGTGAACGGGATCTGGAAGCTGCCACGCGTCTGCTTGTCGAAACCGAGGTATTTGATCCTGCTCGAACTGCCTTGAAAGGATTGACCGTCCATGGGCACGCCCTGCGGTTAGATTCTGATGGGTTGATGTTCGATGCGAGGCGCCGATATATCTATGATAAAAATCTGAATGAAGTCGTTTACGTTAAGGATATGCACGCCCACATGTTGGATGAGCCCATTCCCGTTGGACGTCCCTTAACAGAGCAGGAATTGAACGATTTAGATGTCACATACCGCTGGAATCTGACACCTTACAAATCTCGAACTGAAATCTTACTTATTATCACCCGTGCCACCCATTTCCGGATAATGGGCGGGTTTAAACCTGATTTAATTAAAGGATTGTGATATGATGAGTGAGAAAGATCGTCGGGCAAAAGAAAGCGAATACACCTACGAATTAGGTAAATTAGTAGAGAAATTTCTTCCGACTGAAAAAGAACGCTTAATTTATAAGAGCATGGAGAAAACCTTCGGCTTGCATCCCATGAGCAATGTAGATCCCCTGATGTACAAACGGCATGGATTCCATCAGAAACAGCGTAAGGAAGAGTTTGCCGAATGGGGTAAGAAAATCGCGATAGAACGTGGGATTCCCTCCTACAATCGAGCCGTCGGCATCCCGCTCGGCCAACGCGCCTTGGAACCCTACATCATTTCCGGGACTGATGTGATTGTAGATTATGATGATCTGCATCAAGTGAATAACGCGGCAATTCAGCAAATGCTGGACGATATTAAGCGGACTGTGATTATCAACCTAGACATGACGCATCGTGTCTTGCAAGTTCGTGCGGGGAAGGAAATTACGCCTGAGACCATTAATCTTTACCTTGAAACCGTGCAGCATACCATCGCTGGTGGTGCTGTTGCACAGGAGCACATGGCTGAAATTCATCCAGGGCTTACTGCTGATGCTTACTGCAAAATCATTACCGGTAACGATGAAATCGTCGATATGATTGATCGACGGTTCGTTATTAACATTGATAAAGTCGGGTTCCACCCCACTCGGGCAGCGCTCTTGAAAAAAGCCATTGGCGATACAATTTATATGGTGGTCCGCGCGCCGACGATCGCCGTGCGGATGGCAGATGGGGGCGTCACGTACCGCTGGGCTGCGATGCAATCCTCGATGGCTTTCATTTCCGCATACCGCCTGACTGGTGAATCAATCATCAGTGATATTGCCTACGCTGCCAAATCCGCCCAGGTGATCCAAATCGGAGAGCGCACTTGGTTCAGCCGCGCCCGATCTCAGAATGAACCAGGAGGCATTCCGTACGGGTACTATGCTGACATTCAACAGTGCGATGATCTCCTCCCTGCAGAGCCATATTTCAAAATAATTGGAGAGGATCTAGAACAGGGACGCCGATATATGCGAGATGTTGCCAAAGCCGGCACCATTCTCGCCTTGATGACCGAGTTACTCTGGTACGGTTTATACATGAGTGGTGGGCTCGGATTTTCTACCGGTGTCGCTGCTGGCGCTTATTGTGGAAATGTGGTTGAGGACCTGCTCGATAACTTTGCAGAAATCCAGCATACCTCCATTTCCAGAGTTAAGACCGTGCCTCCTCGCTGGACAAGAATTAAGTTCATCACTGATATGATGATCCAAGCGGCTATGGAAACCTATGAGAAATATCCTTCCCTGATGGAATTTCATTGGGGTGGTGCTCACCGCATATCGCTGGTCGGTTCCTTGGCTGGCTCCGCAGCTGCCATGCTCACGGGCAGTCCTATGATCGGTCAGATGAGCATGAATTATGCCATCGGGATGCTTATGAAGGAAGGCTGGGTCCGGACAGGCTGGGCTGGACAAGAAGTACAAGACCATTTAGGATTAGCATACTCCTGCGCCTTTAGGATGGATGAGGGTGGTTTAATAGAATTCCGTGGTCCGAATACCCCTTATGCCTCCTATACCGCCGGTCATTCCAGCGGTGCGATCGGTGCATGTCTTGCCGCTCAACTCGGGCGAGGCCGTGCATGGACTTGTAATCCCGTCATCAAAGTCGCGTTTGCGGATCCCGATTTAAAATTCGATTTTCGTGAGCCCAGGCTCGCTATCGCCAAAGCAGCCCTCCGCCAATTTATGCCTGCAGGCGAACGTGATCTTATCATTCCAAGCCATTAATGCAAGGTGAATTCGATGAGTGACGAAGAGAAAGCTATGAATAAAGAGGCAAAAAGTTCTGGTGAATATGAATACAAGGAATTGGCTGCTGGCTGGTGGCATGAACTTGACTGGATTCTGCCTGGACGTGAGAAGGAACCAAATATTTATGAATTATTCCATGATATGATGATAGGCTCGATCGTCGGGAATCCGGTATCTCTAGAGATTGCCTCTAAGATGGTGCCCCGAATCATCCTAATTGAAATCGAACATCCTCAGCGAGAAATTGAGTATGTTCGTGTTATGATTAATCCAACGGATCTCAAGCCAGGAATTCCGGATACCGAACCAGACCTGATAATTCACATGCTCTACTATGATTTCGTTCGGATCTTGACAGGCGAGATTGATATGATGGCGCCCATTTGGGCGGGGAACGGATGGATTCTCGGGAACTTAACCTGCGGTCTGGACTTACGGGATCTACTTGCGGCGTCCACGGATAAGGATGTCCAGAGACGCCCTGCGATGTGGCCTCTGGGCAGTCCTTGAAATGTAATATTTTTTTCTATTTGTAATTTAATTCTGCGAAAAAAAAGAGAAGAAATTAATTATTCAGCAATTCTCTATTTCAGCCGTCAAATTCATTGCCGACCGCGGTGCCCACGATTCCACCTGTGAGTAGGATCGCAGGGGGAATGAAATAGAATAAAATCACAATCCATGTCATTGGTGAAGCTGATGAAAGCATTATACAGATGGCAATAGTAAAAACAAAATCAACAGCTCCGCCAATAATAGCAAGAACACCACCAGCCGTCTTATCTGTTAATAATAAAATGCCGCCAATAAGTCCTAAAATTCCACTCGCAAGAAGAAGGAAAAAGAAAGCCCACATAACCACATCGCCAAAGAGAGAAGTGAGAAAACCGATAAACCAGAATACCCATGCCATGATAAGGATGATACCGCTACCGATAATAGAGAAAACGCCTCCGAAGATACGTCCACCTTTTGCCATTTTTTCCACCTATACTAATAATTAATTTGGTTTTAGAAAATCCGCCCTTAAAAAAGTAAGCCCCTTATTTTATAAGTTTTAGATTGCATGAGAAGGGGATGCCTGCCTGAATAGATTCCGAGAGGATACAGAAGGGCTGAAACTTCTTAAAGCATGTTTGGATCTTGGAAGGTTTCTGGTCCGATTTTACCAGAAATTCTGCATGAACCTTGGTGACGCGCAACCGATCATCCACCCGCCCGACTTCTCCTGACATTTTAACGATGAGATCATCCGGATTAAGTGCAGTGCCCGCGATATGGTTGCAATATACGAATGCCATGGCTAAACAAGAGCCGATCGCGGAGAGAAACACTTCTACAGGGGATGGGGCAGAATCAGTCCCTTTTTTCCGGTCATCGATTAAAATCGGGTCAAATCCACGGATATTAGATAACATTTTCATCCCTTCCTTCCAATGAACTTCGATTTCAAGTTTTTCTCCCTCGGCGCTCATGCCAATCACCAGAATCCACATCAAACTTTTCTCTTTAATTGATTAATCACTTTTTATCCGATTAAATATTCAAAAAATTTATATTTCACAAACCAAGCATCATAATTAAAACTTTAATGTTTGGCTATTGGAGTTTTAGGTCCCCTTGGATAAAATGCAGAAAAAAATTAAAAAAGCAGAAGATAAGTTGGATCAAGAAATAGAAAAAGAACACGTCAAATACGAAACAGAAATCAATAAAGTCGGTGAGTGGGATCTCTCTTCTTTAAAACGAGATGCGGAAATTCTTGGACAAGAAATCCATGAAAAAGCTATCGAATTAGATAAGGATTTGGATAAATCCAGTGAAACAAAAAAAGCAACGAAAAGAAAGAGAAAGAAACGCCGCTAACCAAACAGGATGAATTTTTAAAGTTCTAAAATATCTCTTTCTATGAAATCCATCAGATCTATTTTTGTTAAATCCAAGTTCGAAATTGATTTGATTTTTTTATCTTTCTCTTGTAATAATTTTTTAATTTTTTCACTTATCTCTGTTTGAAATTCCTTATTCAATTTGTTGATGTCCTCATTAATTCTTTGCAGCTCATGGGATCTCAAATTTGCAATTCGATGTTCAGCTAACTCTAAGATTTCTTTAGATTTTTCTTGGGCTTTTTTTAAGATTTCTACCCCTTTCTTTTCAATTTCCTCTGTGACCACTAATATTTTCTCCATTTTAAAATCGGCTCCTTTTTATACAATATATAATTTTTTAGAGATCTCCTCGATCGGTTTTTTATAATAAATTCCCACACTTATTATTCTTAAATTTTCCATCTCTAATTCCTTATTGATTAAAAAGGCAAGAGATTTTGCGATACTGAACATCGATCTGGCATAAAGGGATCGAACTAATTTTAAACGTATACTTTTACATATTTGTGGGACTGATTGCGCATCAAGATTACTTATTTTATCGCCTAAACTGAATGTTTGTGCTAATCTTTCATAAGTTAAATTGTCTTTCATTAGTTCTTCTAGAAACTGCTTATTTAAATGATAATTTTTCGATGAAATCATTTTGTAGATTAAAGGGGGGTCCATTTTTAGATTTCTTGCGCGCAAAACCACTTCTAAATTATAACAATCCGTCTCAAGGCCTATGAACTCTCTCGCAATTCTTCTATTGCTCCGATTGAGTTTTTGGTGTGTTGACCAAAGTTCTTCTAAATATTTTAAATCCAGAAAAAGATCGAAATAAAAGAAGGAATAATTTTCTCGTTCAAAAGTAGTAAAAGCTTCTCTAATTAAATTGCCATAAGGTAACTTCTGAAGAATTGTTATTAATGCAGTTAAATCAGTAGCTGCCGAGGCTTCTTTAAAGGTAGCTATTCGTCCTAGCAATTGCTCAACGGACTCATGTAACTTTATTTCCTCATTGCCTAATTTCTTATAAATGCTTTTCACAAGTAACTTAATATTTTCAATCTCAAATTTAAGTAAGTACACAACGAAAAATCTTTGAAAATCTATAGGAGAATTTCGTATTATTTTGTGTAAAACCGTTATTAATTTTTCTTTTAATCCAAAATCAATAAGCTCTAAAGAGGCTTTTTCTTGAAAACCTAATTCCTCATAACCCATGTTCTTTAATTTCGCAATAAATTCATGAAGGTCTTTTGCCAATAATAAATCCTTATATTGCGCATTGGAGAGTAATTTACTCTTTTCAAAGGCTACTTTTGGTAGTTGAACGTAAATACTTACGCCTTTCCTCATTACTTCACCTAATTTCATTTAATCCTGTAGCAATTTTAAATTGAAGCGCGGTGAATTTTTTACTCACAGAAAACGGTACGTATTGAATGCCATCTCCTGTATAAAATTTCCCAAAGAATTCATTGAAGTGCAACCGAAGGGCATGTACAAACACAATTAGCATTTCAAAAATTACCACTGCTAGGTTTCCAACAACCAAAATAATGCCCCCTGCAACCAAATTTCCTGACATCTCTGCTAATGAGATGACAGCTCCGGTTAATCCTATATGCACCATACTTAGAGCAAAAATCCGACAGAAAGAGGGGACATGGCTGAGGAGTTGAAGCACAGTTTCCCACCCATTCAATATGCCTCCTCCCAACAGACTAGGAACGGACTCTTTTGGATACATACGTTTAAGGCTTAATAAATGGGTAACAAGTTTCCCAAAAACTAAGACGACTATTGGAATGATAAGGATGTAAAGGGGCCCCTGAAACCAAGCTTGGAGATCGAATTTATATTTAAAAACCATATAAACGCCGCCACAAAAAATGAAAATTTTTGGGATAGCAACTAGAACGGCATCCGCTTTTTCATTTTTTTGAAATAAATTAATGGCTTCGATAGCACATCCTAAAGATAACATAAATGTTCCGATAAGTACAGAAAGCTTTAAGGCACTCGACATATTGGTCGCAGGATCGAAGAGAATAGGGGTCAATGGTATTCCAAAAATTTCTTTATGTCCAAAAAATGACCCATAGAGAAACCCTGAAATCATTGCGCAGATACCACATGCCATCAGGATAATTAGTAAATTTCTCCAATTTGGGGTGAGGTTCTTTTTATAATAGTAAAATAAAATTGCCCCAATTAAAAGCATTAAACCATGTCCCACATCTCCAAACATTAATCCGTACATTATGGGAAATGAGAAGGTCACTATTATAGTGGGATCTATCTCTTTATAATTCGGGATTCCAAACATCCGGGTAAGGGTTTCAAAGGGCTGAAAAATTTTCGGATTTTTAAATTTGGAGGGGGGATGCTCTTCAGGGGTATAATCCTCCGAAATGAAAAATAATGCGGTTTTTTCCGTTATTTCATAACAATAATTCATTACGTAGTCAACTTTCGAATTTGGAATCCACCCTTCAATGGTAACAAAATGAGATCTGTAATTTAAATCATTCTCAACTCTTAAAATATTATTCAGATTATTGAGCAGCTCTCTATATGCGCTCAATTTATTATAATTTTCTGTTAAAAAAGTAATTAATGCATTATCCAAGTTCTTTTTCTGTTCTTCGATTCTCTTAATCTCCTCTGATATATCCCGATAGTTCTCTAAATGAATTTCCTCGAGATTCTCCATCATTCGAGCATGATATTCGATTTCGATCCGTTTGATCTCATCACTATATTTTCGCAGTGTTGAAATGATGAAAATAAATTCTTCTTCTCCACTCTCTTTTTCATCATACAAATGTGGGAAGCTTTTAAGGGCTTCTTTAAAAGCATCCGCGTTCTTTGCACTAACATATCCAATGCGGACTAACATAATATCCTTTGGCGCTTTTAATCGGGAAGAATCGATTTTTAATTCAAGGAGATCACTCCATAGTTTCTGTTTCGCTATTAAAGAAGCTAATCTATTATCGAGTTCTTTAATTTGTGAAGATAATTCTTCTTTTTTAGTGTAATTCTCTTCGATTTCAATTATTATCCCGCCAATTATCTCCTCGATGCTAGTTCCCTCAAAATTATATTTCATTACTTTTATATCGGGCCCGATTAGGGGCGCGAGCCCCATAATTCCGGTAACTTTTTCCTGCAATGCATGTATTTTTTCAAGATTTGTAGTAATATAGTCGGTTATTTGCTTCGGATTTATTACTTCGGACCTCTTTTTAATAATATGGATTAAATTGGTCTCTCCTAATTTATCGATAACTTGAGCTAGCCGTCTCTTATGAATGATTATCGAAACTTTCCGCATTTTTTCGGTTACTAACATCTTATATCTCTTTTCGTGATTGTACAAATAAAAAAATAGGGTTTATACGATTTTGCCAAAAACCATTATACCTAGCAACAATCCATAGATTGCAACTGCCTCCGCTAGCGAAACAATCATAAAAGATCTAATAAAGACTTCCGGTTTTTCAGTTATTGCACTTATTGCGGAGGAACCTGCCATTCCAACACCTATCCCACCGCCAGCTCCGAAGAGTCCCGCTGCAACTGCTAAACCTGTGGCAACATTGGCGTTTTCTATCGTTGAATAGGCGAGTACTTCTGGAATTGTTATTATCGCTATAATGGTACAAACTACAAAGAATAACGCACATAATAGAACGAAATTTCTTGGGGTTTTCTTCATTTTCATTATCACCTCTTTTTTTCTTCAACTATTAATATAGTACATGGGGCAAATTCAATTACGCCCAAGCTTACCGAACCTACGCGAACTATCTCCGCTTTGGTTCTGGAATGATGGGCCAACACAATCAAATCGACACTATGTTGTTTAGATTCTTTTAATATAACATTAACCGTGTGTCCTTCACTAATGAGTTCGGTGCATTTGATTTTATTCTCTTTACACAATTTTTTGATATCATTGAGATATATCTGGGCGACTTCTTTTAATTGAGTTTTTGTTTCTGAATCACTTTTGTCGTGAGCTCTGGAAAGATCTGTAACAACATCTGAATCAATCACATAGAGCGCAAAAACTTCCGCTTTGTTTTGTTTTGCAATTGTAATTCCCTTCTGCGCTGCAATATAGGCATTTTCGCTTCCATCCACCGCGATTAAAATTTTCTTGAAAAGACTTTCCTCCATTTTCTATTCATCCTTAATTAATCTTTTCCTTTTCTATTTTTATTTACCCAATCTTTCCTTTAATATCTTTATAATGCTTATATTACTCCTTTCCTTTTCATCCAAAATAAAACCTATCTTTTTGATGGTCGTTTTATACTCCGGGATAAAGAGTTTCTCTAATGCATTAATCCGTCTTTGAGTTTTTGTAAGTTCCGTCATCAATCTAAATATCGAGGTTTCGGTGCTTGCTAAGCTTAGAATTTTACTAATTGATTTCTGAAATTGTAACAAGGTATTATCTAAATTGACACTGGTATTGAAAAAACCATAGTCGATAGGTCGTTCCATCTTTTCCTCAATAAACGTTATATCTGATAAAACGACACCCATAAAACTATATTCTTTTATTTTATAATCAAAGTGAGTCAAGGCTGTCTGGCTAATTTGTTTAATAGCGCTCTTGCCGGTATCCATGAAAGAATTTACCAAATATTGAAAGGCTTTTTGTATGTTGGAATTAACTTCTTCCCTTTCTTCATCTGCGTGTAGTGATCGTCTCCTGATCTCATTAATCAGCAATTCTCTTTTATATTCCAATAGTTCCCTGGATTTTTCTAGAAACTGCAAATTTTTCCTATATGCTAAGAGCGTTTGCTTATTTGCTTGTATCCTCATAATATTTCAACTAAATTTTCCATATTTAACTATAAATTCATCTCTTATCCGTGTTAATTCACTCTCTGGTAAGATAGCTAGAAGATCCCATGCCAAATTCAGGGTTTGCTCAATTTCTCTATTTTCGGTTGGTCCCTGATTGACAAATCGAGCAATGAATTGTTTTCCAAATTTTAAATATTTTTGATCAATCGTTGTGAGTTCCTTCTCCCCTATAATCGAGGCTAATGCTTCCACATCCTTTGTCTTTGCATATGCTGCATACAATTGGCTGGAAACATCTCCATGATCTTCTCTTGTTTTACCAGTTCCGATCCCGTCTTTCATTAAACGGGACAATGAACTTAAAATATTGATGGGTGGGTAAATTCCTTGATTTGTCAGGGTCCTATCTAATAGAATTTGACCTTCGGTTATATAGCCTGATAAATCCGGCACTGGATGCTCTATATCATCGTTAGGCATTGTTAATATTGGGATTTGGGTTATCGAACCTTTTTTGCCTTTTATCCGACCAGACCTTTCATAAATAGATGCAAAATCTGAATAAAGATAGCCAGGATAGCCTTTTCTGCTAGGTATCTCCCCTTTTGAAGAAGAAATAACCTTTAAGGCTTCTGCATAAAGTGTCACATCCGTTAATACCACTAAAACATGCATATTTTCTTGGTAAGCTAAATGCTCTGCTGCTGTTAGCCCAATCCTCGGTGTCACAAGCCGTTCCATTGGTGGATTTTCTGCCAAATTCAAAAACATAATAACTTTTTTCAAAGCCCCTGATTCTTGGAATTTTCTCCGAAAGAACGTGGCATCGTCATGGTTAATTCCCATCGCGATGAACACAAAGGCGAACTCTTCTTCTGATTTCGTTTTTGCCTGGCTGATAATTTGAGCTGTTAATAAATTGTGGGGTAAGCCTGCTCCAGAGAAAATTGGCAGTTTTTGTCCTCGCACCAATGAATACATGCAATCAATCGTACTTATACCGGTCTGAATGAATTCTTTTGGATATTCTCTCGAAACTGGGTTTATTGCAGAACCATTGATATCTACAAAATCCTCCGCATACACTTTCGGCAATTTATCAAGGGGCTCTCCTACTCCGCTGAAAACTCGCCCTAGCATCTCTCCCGAAACGCCCACCTTAAAGGTATCTCTTAAAAAATTTATTTTAGTCTGATTCAGCGATAAATTCGAGGTCCCCTCAAAAACTTCTGCAATCGTAAATTTCTTGTTTATTTCTAATACTCGCCCTCTTCTAGTACTCCCATCTGGAGCTGTAATTTCCAGCATCTCGTCATAACTCACGCCTTTAACGGTATCAAAGAAAACTAAGGGTCCAATTATTCGATTAACACCTGAGATATTAATACTTGCCATTGATTTAACCACTCATTCAAGAATTTCTTCTAATTTTTAAAGGTCAACATTCCTTATTCAAGCAACTTCTGTAATTGCTCTGTTATCATAGTTTGATATTGGGTGAATTTCTCCAGTTCGTTATTTTTTATAGCTATTTTCATTTTCATCAATTGAGGGATAATAGGAATTCCCGTAATTTTGTATATCGGGACTCGTTTATCAACGAGTTCCAAACCTTTCTTATAAAAATCTAATATAACCTCAAGCATTTTACATTGTTTTTCGGGAGTAGTATAGGTGTCTACTTCATCAAGAGCGCTTTGCCTTAGTAACCCTTCTTTTATTAACTGAGCGGTAAAAAGTACTAATCGTTCATTGTCTGGAAGAGATTCCGCCCCAATTAACTTCACAATTTGTTGCAGCTGGGCATCTGTTGTTAAAATGTTTAACACTTGAGTCCGTTGAGTCGCCCAGTTCGGATTAATCTTTTGATGCCACCAGTCTTTAATATACTCCGTGTAACCCGAAAAACTATTTATCCAATTAATTGCGGGATAATGGCGAGAATCTGCCAGTTTTTTATCCAACTCCCATAATACTCGAACATTTCTAATGGTATATTGGGTTACAGGTTCAGAAAAATCTCCTGCGGGGGGCGAAACTGCCCCCATTAATGAAATGGTCCCTTTTCTTTCCGGCTTTCCATTTACAATAACGGCTCCTCCCCGCTCATAGAACTCGGCTATGCGGGTTGGTAAATATGAAGGATGGCCTTCTTCAGCCGGAATTTCTTCTAATCGCGCAGAAATCTCTCGTAATGCCTCCGCCCAACGACTGGTTGAGTCCGCCATTATGGCTACATCATACCCCATATCTCGGAAATACTCTCCAATAGTTATTCCCGTATAAATGCTTGCTTCTCGAGCAGAAACTGGCATATTCGAAGTGTTCGCTATCAGTAAAGTTCTCTGAAGCAGAGGCTTCTTTGAGCTTGGATCTATCAACTGGGGAAAGGAGATCAGAATATCTGTCATTTCATTTCCCCGTTCACCACACCCAATATAGATAATGATATTAGCTGAGGCCCATTTGGCAATCTGTTGCAGCGTTACGGTTTTCCCCGAGCCAAAACCTCCTGGGATTGCAGCAACCCCTCCTTTAGCTATTGGAAAAAGTAAATCAATTATTCGCTGTCCCGTGATTAAAGGTTCATTGGGTAAAAATCGTTCAGAATAGGGGCGAGGGGTTCTGATCGGCCATATTTGTAGCATTTTAACAGAAACTTTTGAAGAAGCACTAGATACACAAGCAATCTCATCGATAATTGTATATAATCCCTCCGCCGTGATGGATTCTATGGTGCCGGATATCCCTGGAGGTATCATTATCTTGTGTACCACTAAATCAGTTTCCTGAACCTCTCCGATAATATCTCCGGGTCCTACCTCTGCGCCTGTCTTCACAGTCGGGATAAAGTGCCATTTCTTTTTTCGATCTAAGGGCTCAATTTTTATTCCTCGCTCAATAAAATCGCCTGTCTTCTCTCTTAAGACTTCTAGGGGTCTCTGAATCCCATCGAAGATTTGCCCTATTAATCCCGGGCCTAATTCAACGTATAAGGGCATTCCTGTCAGGGCCACAGGTTCATCTAGTTTTAAACCACTTGTATTTTCATAAACTTGGATAAATGCTTCTCCTTCTTGTAATTGGATGATCTCTCCTGTTAACTTACTATATCCTACTTCAACCATCTCATACATTTTTGCATTTTGCATGTTATCTGCTTTAACAACGGGACCATCAATATAAATAATTCTACTTTCGTTGTTCAAGTCCATTTTCCTCGCTTGAGCCCAATTTAATTTTTAAACAGCAATTTAGCCACTTTACTGCGAATTTGCTCCTTTTTATGATTAAATCTCACTTCTAATGTATCTTCCACAGTAAGTTTCTGATCCTCGGATTTTAAGAGAATGCCATGTGTCTCAATGTGCTCCGATTGGGAAATCTCAAATTGGAAGGCGGAATCTGTATTCTGTTTTAATAGCTCGGCTTGCGTAACTTTTTTCAAATCCTGTTTATTTAAAAGTAAAATATAGTGACCTGGGGATACATAATTTAACATTTCTTTGAACGCACGCTTTAAATACGCAAGATATTTAGGACTCTTAGTGAAGTCAACTAATTTTTGCTTGATAAGGTCTAATAAAGAGTTTACTATTCCTTCTTTTGCTATTAGAACTTCATTTCTCATCTGCATTTGAGCCTCATAAATTTTTAGGTCTCTTTCTCTCGCAATTTGTTTATTCATAGTTTCAAAAGTTTGGTTTATTTCGATTTCAAGAGCCGTCTTTGCATCTTCAATATTTTTCTTTGCCTTTTCTTCAGATTGCCGAATCAGTTCTTCGGCTTTCACCTGCGCATCTTCAATTACTTCCTTCATCAAATTATCAATTTTTTCTGAAAATGACATCTCATTAATACCCATGTCAAGACCTCATTAAATTCCGATTGATCGTTTCAAGAGATCCTTCACTGATTCGTACATTGCTGCACCAGTCTCATCTGGGATTTCCACAAGGATCGGATTCTCGGGATTAAGGCGATAATCCGTCACAAACTCTTCGATTCCTTCAATCAATCTACTATTTATTATGATAATTTTATACTCTTTCTTTCGAGCTACTTCACTCAGAAGCGTTTGCGTTTCCTTCGTGGTGCGGACCACTTCACCGCTAAGTCCAATTAGCCCAAATCCTATCACGGTATCTTCCGAGCCAATTACGTAGATTCCTAATTTTTCAGCCATTGCATTTCTCTCTGGCTTTTGTTCTTCAACATCTTTTATTAAAATTTCCCATTCTTACTTTTATTTGCAGTATCCATTAAGGCAATATTTAGGGCGCTGGGCGCAGATAGCGCGTGTTCGTTCCATGTCCAAGTGAGATAATGTTATTCCGTGTCACTTTTTCTATTTTCGTTTTATGGGTAATATCAAATAACACGCCACCTATCGCCTCTTCAAAGGTCAGTCCCAGCTCGTGATAATTAATTCGTGGACCTTCTGGCATCTCAAACCCAATTGTTTCCCACTGTCCCGTCTGTTTATTATAGATTGGCGGCTTAGCATTCATTGATTGGATTGGGAGTGGAATGCCCGTCTCCAGCTGATAGGAATAGAATCTCATGAAATAATCGAACAACTGGTAATTGAGTGATTTGATTTGTTCTAATATCTCCCTCTCGAGATAATTCATATACAGCTGATTGTTCATGAGCGTTTTTGTGAGCCGTTCAGTCCAGTACGGACGATCTAAGGCGAACATCATTTGTAAAATTGGCGGCAGGGGTTCATAATTGAAAACACAGTCTGGGAGGCCATAGTGCGTAGCGGCATTCACGCCATCCCAAATTTCACCTAGCGCACTCCAGTTACTCAATTCCATAGCCATGTTGGAGGCGCCCACCATAAAAAAGATGCACACATAATATGTGGAGTTTGCCCACTGGGGCGTCTTCTCATTCCGAATGTCAATCAAAATTTCCCGAATACGCCTTGCTGCCTCCACGTTATCTTTGATTTTTTTCCCCACATCCCGTAATTTCATTCCCAATTTCATATGACGACGGTCGAAGATTTCCGGGTTCTCACCTTTCAAAAGCATCCAATAATCTTCCGGCACCGATTCTTCTACATGTATATTTAAAATAAAGGATAAATCCCGGTCCATATCTGAGAGACAGGCAAACGAAATATCCGTTGAAGGACCGTAAATCATCTTCGTACTCAAATTCTGCATGTCCATCCTGATGGGTAGGACTGGTGGATAGCCCCAAAAGCATGCTGTCTCCTTCAATCTCTTAATTTTCCCCTGCTGCGCGTCTTTCGATGTCTGAATCGATTCGTTTAACCTGACCTTTATTGCTTTCGCTACCTGCTCCTCAAACCCCTCATATTGATCCTCATACTCTTTCCAATTTTCCGCAAGCCGTAAGGCTGTAAAGGTATTGTCCGCCAGGGGAATGAACTTCTTCGCATAATACGAGTCCGGAATCTCATGCAGCACCTCGCCTTTCGGACGCAATTTTAACTCTTTTAATTCATAGCCTTCCATCCAAATTCACCTGTGAGCACATCTTCTTTCGATAATTTTCACCCTTAACGATTCGTGAATTTTATTAAAAATCTACTTGGATATTTTCCTATATCTATCTTTTAATTAAGAGAGGAAAAATTAACTTTTTCAAAAAAAGGGAATAGAAAATTTAAGGGATATAACAAAAAAAGTTGATAGAGATCTCCCCTACCAATAAAAGGATAAATTAATTTTTAGCTTTTATTTTCTAAAATTAGAGTTTATACTTTGCTTTGATTTCTTTCTCGGCTTTTAGCCAATCGCCCATCGCATCGCCAGGAGCTTTCGTCTTTTGCCGTTCTTGATAAATCTCAAACGCTCGTTTCTTGATTTCATCTAAGAATTTATTCAATTCTGGCTTCGCAGCTTCTGACTTAGGAGCTTCCGGTTTCGGAGCTTCTGCCTTTTTCACAGGCGCTTTTTCAATTTTTTTTGTTGCCATTTTTTGTCATCTCATTTTCTAGTTTTTTTAATTTTCTACTTATTTTATCAATTTTCTGATTAATAATAAATCGCTCTTTATTAATTTTATTGCAATGTTCTTGTTTATAGTATTTTATGGTATAAAATATCCTCACTTTCAAAAATAGGCACACATATAAGGTAGAAAAGGGGGAAGAAAACTAATATCACAAACTATGTAAAAAGGTTCGGGAAAAAAAATGAGCAGCGCTGAATATCATTACGCAGATATCCCAGATACAGTACGCACTAAACCCTACTTTCCCTTAGGACGACATACCTGGGAAATGTTTGCGAAAATTGGGCTCTCAGCCTATGAAAAGACGAATGCAAAATTAGGTGAAATTCTTTATCCGACCTTCAAACGACGATTGGATGAGAGTATCACCGTGGCTAAAAATACCATGGACGGCAAGCAATCCCAGCCTGAGAAGACCTTTTCCTACATGCTATTCCCCCCAGTCGGCGGGATCAGGGCTGATCTTCAGCAGGGGACTATGAAATTACTCTACGGCGATAGTTGCGATACGACCTTCGTGGTGACCGATGATATTAGTGCCGAGGTGAAGATTCTCCTCAATTGCCATTTAGAAGATGGAATCCCGGTCGATTGGTGGGTGGCAGGGCCCGATGATGAGCTTATGGAGCGGAGACATTTAAAATACGGTTTCAAAATTCGTGAAGCTCCCCAACGTATTAAAAACATGACAAAGATGGGATTGGGGCTCATAGAGGTATTGAAAGATATTCGGAACGAGCGCGCTCCACAGTGGAGCTTGGCGACCTATCAGGTTTGCGTTCTTTGGACCTCTGGCATGCTGAATGCAATCGGTGAGCCTAGTAATTTTGAGGCAATGGCCTTTATCCACGATGGAATTAATGCTAAGAACTTCGGGCTTCCCGATTACTATCATTGCTATTGCCCCTGGCCTCCTTTGGTTCATACTTTGGCGCTCACGGGACGAAATGGCTGGACTAATCGCCTTTGTGGCTTGGCGGCCGAAGGTCATCTCATTATTCAGCCCATTGAACCAGAGAGCCTAGAGCTGTTGAAGAAGGATTTCCCCGAGGTAATCGATACTTGGACGACCAAGCAATGGGTCGAAAAGGGTGTGCCCACGCCGGCAATGACATTAGGCTGCAAATTGCCGGATTTCAAGAAGAAGGAGACCTACGATAAGGAACAGTTCGAGTTTAACTTTCCGAAGGGCAATCGCGTATTCTCAAATAATCTCGGTATCCCCGTGGAAGAAATGTCGAACGGGGCGTACCTCGACATCACCCCGGACACGCCTCTGGATGCGACGATTGATAGCACCAAAATCATTTCAAAGGGTTGGGGATTAACGACAAAGTTCGTAAAGTAGGTAATCACTAAAGCGAGAGGATTCTATGCCAACCCATATCTGTAAGAAATGTGGAAAGCCCTATGAACAGCACCTGAAGACGCGGAGCGATCCCGATATTTGCCCACACTGTGGCTGGGCGCAATGGGACCCGACCGGGAAATTAAATAGAAATTGGAAACCCCCCTCATAATTGTCATTTTTTAAATTCATCTTCTAATTATTAATCCAGATATTAGAGGTCGTGAAACCAGCATGATTAATACTATGCAAACGGCGTATGTTCGCATTTTAAGAAAAATTAAGCAGAAAGCCGATGGCGAATCGGCGGTTGCGCGGGATTTAGCGAAGGAAAATGTAGAAAAAATACTCAGCCAATTTAGTGAAGATCCGGGGATCTTAGAGGCTGCTCGAAAGTTATATAACACTGCTATTAAATCCTATAGAGTCCCAAATGCTTTAATTGCCGAAACCGCGAAAGATGGGGCTAAGCTTTTACGGGATAAGTTTGGGAAACCCGCGTGTTCCGAGATTTTCCACATCTTTTCTAGCGCTATTACCCAACTGTTCGATCTGAATGCGGAACCGATAGCCCAAGCGTTAATCACCGATGCTGCTACCTTCTTCACCGAATCTAACTGCCCTGAACAAGCAACTAAGATCGCGAATGTTTTAAAAGAACCGCGTGCCAAATCCGATGTCAAGCTGTTTTAAAATAGTTTCGTCCCAAAAATAAAAAAAGCGGATCTAGTGGGTTGCGCAGGAGATGCACGGATCAAAAGTTCGAACGATCATTTGCGCTTGCCGCTTGACCTTTTCCAAATCTTGAGACGCCGTATAGAGCTTTTGCCCTTGTTTGGTCAAGATGTCATTAATCGTTGGAATATTAATTTCAGTCGCCACCAGTAGCTGTACTTTCTCCAGAACCAACTTATTATTTGCTTGAAAATGGTGGATCAGCGTCCCCCGCGGGGCCTCGACCACGCCGGTGCCCTCTGGGCGTTTAAGGGTTGTTTGCGGGAGAATTTCAATAGGGTTTGTCAACTTGGAGTCCTCCAGAATTTTCAGTCCCTCGTAACATAAGGTCAGCATCTCGACGAGCCGCAGATAATTTGAGACTAAGAGGTTCTGCTTCCAGGTCTTATCAATGGCTTCGAGCGCGGCTTTTGTCTCCGGGATGCCGTAATCCTCAACGATATTATAACGAGCGAGGGGTCCTACCAATAATTTTTGGTCCCCTTTTACATGGGCATAAATTCCCGGTAATGTACGGTCCCGATCTATATACTGGGAAACCTCATCTGCGGGGAACTCGGCGATAAGTTCGCCATCTTGTTTGAGTCTCAGCGTTCCCATATAATTATCGTATTTTCCCCTGTTCTGCATTGCCAAAAAGGTGGGCTTCTCGAGGTTAAACTCCTCCGGGGGTGTTACTCCTGCCACGAATTCTTGATATCGATCGATAATCCACTTGAGATTTTCCACTAACTTCTGTAAGTATTTTCGTGCTACTCCCAGATTCTTTTTGGAGGGGGTATTCGCCATCCCGCCAATGACGGGCGTAATTGGATGCGTATAACGTCCTCCAAAAATATTGGCGAGTTCTCTTCCGGTTTTGATCAACTCGAACATAAAACTCGTCAGCTGAGGATCAAATCGAACCATTTCCTCCAACGATTTTGGATTTCCCTGCCCTTTCAACAGCACGAACAGGTCTGGAAATGCTTGAAAGAAGAAGTACATAGAGTGAGAATTGATCAGTTCGCCAATCATTAAGAGACGACGTAACATGATCGATTGGCTTGAAGGCTCGATTTCAAACATATTTTCGATCGCTTTGCAACTGGCAATGGTTTGCGAGGCATAGCATAAGCCGCAGACCCTCGAGACAATGTGCGGAACATCGACCAGTTTTTTATTGAGGAGGATGTTCTCAAATCCTCGAAACGCCTGAATTTCGAAATTAATATTGGAAATTTCATTTTTCTGGAAAAAGATTTTGATATCCCCATGCCCTTCAACCCGCGTGCACATTGCGACCGTCGTTTTCATGCTTCCACCTTCTTGAATTTAATTTTAGGTTTTGCAAAACGGAATGCAATCCCCTCATACTTTCTTAAATCTTTAGGGAGTTTAATTACACTCAGAAAATTAATGACATTGGCAGTGAAATCCGTATTCGGGGAAACCGGTCCCATACAACCTTCACAGGGCATCCCTGCTTCAATGCATTTCCCTTCACAGCCTTCCCTTGTAATAGGTCCCAAACAGAGAATGCCATCTTTCAAGAAACACTGCGTCCGGTCTTCCCCAGTGGTTATTTTCTCGGGCATAATATAGTTGATTGGATTCACGAAGTTGATTTCTGCCTCCCCGCGGAGGGGGCAATTGAGACATAGATTCACGTCTTTCAGCTCAACCTCCTTATTCTCTAAGAGTCGAATTAATGAAACACCCAGCAATTTGGAGGGAGGCGGGCACCCTGGTATATATCCATCTATTTCGATGTATGTTGATATAGGAGACGCTTGCTTCTCCGTTGAAAGACTTAAAATCCCTCCATATGCCGCGCAGGTCCCTAATGCAATCACTTTTTTCGAACGTTTCCGAATTTCTTTAAGCACCTCAATTTGGGCTTCTTCTGAAACACAGCCTTCCACCAAGGCCACATCATTATCTTGAAGTTCCGTTTGATCCTTCAGAAAGGGGAAATAAACTAGGTCAATTCGGTCCATGAAGTCGGAGAATATGTCTAAGGCGAAAATAGTGCTAATACAGCCACTACATGAGGTTAAGGAGGCAATTAGAAATTTAGGTTTCATTCTTTACTTCTTCCTCCAATTCACCATAGAACTGATTTACAATTTCTGCAAACTTATTTCCTTCATTGGCACTCAAAGACTTATGAATGAGCCGGGTATTGGCAAATGGGTCTAATATTTCTTTTATTATCTTGATCTTTTGCTTGACTTTCTCCGAACCATCTATATACCGGCAGGAATCCCTCTTACAGCCAATCACCATCACACCATCAAAGCCCAATTCGAACGCTTTCAGGATGAAATAACTATCCACCCGCCCCGTACAAGGCACCCGAATTATGAAAATATTCGGATTATACGGAATCTTCTTCAGCCCTGCCTCATCCGCTGCCGCATACCCGCATGATTTACAACAGAAAGCAAGAATTTTCGGTTTTGCTTTATATTTAGAGAGAACTTCAATCGTTTTTAAGATTTTTTCTGTACTATCAATGTTCATTTCAACCGCTTTTGTCGGACAGACACTGACACAGGTCCCGCAGCCTTTACATTTGAATTTATCCACAATAATTTTATCATTTCCCAGAATCAGTGCATTGTACGGACAGGCTGCTACACAAATCCCACAGAGCCCGCACCGCTCATTAATGATTTCAATCCCACTGGATTCTGCTATTAAATAATCGTGCGATAACAAGGACAAGATTTGCAGAGCGACCTGATGCGAAGTTTCAATCGCTGAAGCATATTTATAGGGACCCATCACACTCCCAACTCCATAAACACCCGAAGCGAGAGTTTCTTCACTCATAAAGCCCGTATCATTCAATGTAAAATCGAGGATCTTCCTTAGATTCTTCAAATCCCTGTTTGGAATGAAATTTACATTTAATATGATTAGATCGCTTGGATATTTTTTGGAATCCGCCGTAATTATCTTTTCCGCACCGTTTTCCGTTATATCCAGATCTTTCACGTAATGAATTCGCTTATCCATCGGATTCAATAAGAACTTGTTCTTTTCCCTCATGCGATCCATTTCAAAGAAGATATCCACCTTGCAAAAAGGTAAACGCTCGCTAATGGACTCCAAATATTTCAATGCAACAGAATCACCGAATTCTGAACTGTAATCCAAGGGACCCACGCACTGGATTATGGAAATAGATACCGGCGGTTTTCCATCCGATAACTTCACAATATTGCCATCTGTTGGCCCATCCGACGCCAAGATACGCTCAAATTCCATTGAAGTGATAATATCATTTTTCGGATTGTATTTATATCGTTTCAACTCCGAGAAATAATCAGCGCCAATTGCGATTGCTTTCACGCCCACTTTGATCCGAATCTTTTCGGGCTTCTGATCCAAATTGATGGCACTATTCGTGCATGCCCGCTCACAGATTCGACATTGCCGGCAGGTCTCAATATCTTCCTCATCGATTAATGCAGCATATGGATACGCTTGCGTAAAAGGTATATAAATCAATTTTCTATTAGTTAAACCGAACTCATACTCATTACTCTTTTCGATAGTGCAGAGATACGTGCATTGCTTGCATCCCGTGCATTTTTGTTCATCCACATACCGCGGGCGTTTAACCAAATCAATCGTGAAATTGCCCACTTCCCCTGAAACCTTCTCTATTTCGGTATTCGTCAGGATCTCAATATTCTCCTCTTGCACCAGCTCTCCGATCAATTCGGAGAGAAAACAAATAGAGCAATCACCCATCCCATGAATACGACTCCAGCGAGCTACCTTGCCGCCCAAGGTCGGGGATTTCTCGATCAGATAGACCTTAATCCCGGCTCGCGCTAAATTCAATGCCAATGTGATCCCGGAAATCCCCCCACCTAAAATCGCACAACTCTTCTCCACCTCAACCCGCTTCACCTGAACACTCTTCTGCAACTTGACTCGCTCTACTGCAGCCTCTATTAAAATCTGTGCTTTCTTCAGCGCTTCCCGATTCTCCGACTGATGCACCCACGCACATTGTTCCCGAATATTCGCGATGTCTATGTTCGTGTTATCGATTACCCCTTCAAATATCCGCTCAAAAATGTGCCGGTGCGATTTGGGCGAGCAAGATGCAATGACAATCTTATTGATGAATGAATCCCGAATCCAATCTGCAAGCATTTTGAGGTTCTTCTCCTGACACAGATTATCGAAGATTTTCACTGAGATGACACTGGGAATCTTTTTCACATAGTTCTCCAACGCAGCAATATCGATTATGTTTGAAATCTCGGTATTGCAATTGCAAATGATCACGCCCACCCGATTTATCTCACTCTTGCGAGTATCGAGTGCTTCAATATCCTCTCCCGCCAACAGCCTCTTATTTATATCCATGAGCCGAATAATCCGCTTCCCATCCTCCGTGAGGAAATAGGATTTCTTATCTTTGCTGATAAGCGTCCCTAACTTCTTCAGGTGGAAATTCAACTGCCCCGTGGTCTCCAGTCCTAACTTCTGCATCAAATCCGAATAGGAGACATAGCCATCTTTCTCTAAAATTTGTAACAACTTCTGCCTGAGCGGATGGCTTAAAACCTCATAAACATCTGTCATTATTCCAATCCTCTTTTACCCAGTCTTTTCATTAGCAAATTTAATCTTCACTTTTTCAAAAGTTAAAAAAATTTGTCCTTTTTTTTGCTTTTGTGAAAAACAATTTCTCTTATCACTAAGTAAAATGTACTTACTAGCCATAAAATCTTTTCTTTGTAAGGTGATCTGTTTTTGTCTTTTGTTAAAAATAGTGAGTTTTTTTTGTCTTTGTAGACAATAACCATTAAATATATTTTTGCAGATGTGATGGTAGAAATTGATATTAGAAAAATCATAATTGACCTACAATATAGGAAGTGTCGAAAAAGTGATTGTAACCCAAAAAAAGGAATTTAATGAAGTATTAGAAAGTTTGAAAGCCAATGGTTTGAATAAACTGATAGTCATTGGCTGTCAATCTTGCGCCACCAAATGTATGACCGGTGGTGAAGACCAGGTCAAAGAAATGGTCGAAAAACTGAAGCAGAACGGAAAAACGGTATTAGCTTCGAAGGTCTTTGAAGAACCCTGCGACATGCGCTTGGTGAAACGGGATTTCAATGCGTTAAAGAAAGACAATCCCCAAGCAGCTAACGCAGATGGGGCTTTGGTGATGAGCTGCGGCCTCGGATGCCAATCTTTTCAGGAAGTAACCGCGAAAAAAGTGGTTCCCGCTAATGATACGATCTTCATGGGCGTCACGGAACGATTGGGCGTCTATCATGAATATTGCAAAGCGTGCGGGCACTGCTATTTAGGTGAAACCGGCGGTATTTGTCCTATTGCCCGGTGTGCCAAAGGTTTAGTAAATGGGCCTTGCGGCGGTTGCCAAGAAGGCAAATGCGAGTATGGCGGTTATAAGAATGATTGTGCTTGGGCTCTGATCTACAACAAATTGAAGGAGACAAATCGCCTGAACCAATTCATGGTTTTCCATCCCCCGAAGAATTACATTCTCTCCAATAATCCAAGAAACCTCCCCCCAACTTGGACAATGGAACCGAAGAAGGAGGCCTAAGAAAAATGGTCGAATATTACAGCAAGTTAATGGAAAAAATGATGAAGAAAGAATTCGTCTATACGGGTGAATTAGAGCCAGAAAAGACCACCAATCCGCACGAGACCGTGGAAGCCGCTAAAGAGATGATCGGCATCGTGACGGCAGCAAATGTCACCGATGGTCCACAAGCCATGGCTTACATGAATAGCGCGATTGCCTCTTACCATGTCTTACAAGCAGGTATGGAACCAGTATATCAATTAACCTGTCGTGATCGCAACAGAATTGCCTTAATCGCGGATCTCCTGGGTGCTCACAGCCTCGGGATTCGGAATGTATTATGCCTGACAGGCGATCATTGCGGTGTTGGAGATACCCCTGATGCACATCCAGTCTTTGACCTCGATTCTGGGCAACTAGCTTATCTAGCCAAGCAACTTATGGCTGGGAAAGATTTACGGGGCAATCCCGTGCATGAACCCCCTACCTTTTGGCTGGGTATAGCCGGTAATCCTAACGCTGATCCACTAGAACCCGAAATTATGAAAATCGGACGCAAATCCCAATACGCCGATTTTGTTCAAACACAAGTTACCTACCAAATCGATGAAACAAAAGCGTTTTTGAAAGAACTGGAGAAATACAAGAGCGCCGCGGGTGTTCCAATTCCGATCCAGATTGGCATTTTCCCTATGAAGAATTACGGTGTCGCCAAATACTTCAACGATAATATCCCTGGTGTAACCGTCCCTCAGGATGTCTTAGACAACCTCAAAGCTGTCAAGAAAAGCGAGCTGCCCAAAGAAGAAATGGCGAAAAAGAATGCCCAAATCAACATCGATTTCTTCGTGCCCTTCATCAAGGAATTGAAAAAGAGTACCCACGCTGCCGGCTGCCACGTGATGGCCGTAGGATACGCTAAGGTCGTTAAAGCAATTATCGATTCAGTCGAAGGACACAAATAAACCTTTTTTCCTTCTTTTCTCTTTTTTTTATTAAGAATTAGTAGATTTTTTTACTCCTTTTCAAACTCGTAACATTGACATAAGTGGAAATTGTCTGCAAAATATGAATACAAGACCTTATCTTGCATGTTGCCCTGCATTGCTTGGAAACTGCCCGCCTGTGAAATCAAATTGGAATAACACTCATTATTAAATTTTTCATGCAAGGCAAAATTCTTGCAAATTAACAGCTTCTCCCCCGATTTTAGCTGGGCATCCTGCGTCGTATTTGTCGGCAACGCTTCCTCAAAAAAATCACAGAAATCGATAAATTTGGATAAATAATGTATCATTTTAAAATACTTGCAGGTATAGCAATTAATCGCATTATCAATCCGGTCCATTATGTGAGTTCATCCCCCCTATCCACATAAAGAAATCGGAAAAAAATGTCCTAGATGTCCTAAAAAAAAATTAAATGAATCTAGCCTATTATTGTAATTTCGGAGCTCTCACTGGTTTTTCTATAGAATGGTCCACTAAAGATTCCGTTATGTCATTACCTTTTAATAGATCATAGTGTAGTTCTCTGTTCTCGGTGAGAACTTCCCATATGAGCTGATCTTCTATTTCTACCAGTTTTATGTCAGTTACTTTTGCAGCTTGAGAGGCCAACGCCATGATCTCATACTTCGCCAGGAGCCCCCGTTTTCTGACTCGCATCCCTTCCAGTGAATTCTCACCTATATCTACTATTGGTGTTAGTTCCGCATCATTCGGCACGGAATAAGATGCGGGGATTTCCACATTATTTATCTTTTTAGGGGCTATATTTTCATAGGCACCCTTCGCTACCATGCTGGGGACGGGCGAATACACTAATTTTTCCGCAAACCGCTTGACTTGTACCTGCGGGGACTCTAAGAGCCCTGGGAAATGTTTATTCCCAATTCGCGCCAATTCCATGTCTAAAGTGGTAGGCGAGTTGGCAACACAATAAAAGGCGAGTTTGTTATTCACACACACCTCTGCGATATAATACTCCTCGCCAACTCCACCCATCGGCATATAAAAATCTAACTTTACCTCACTAGGCACTTCTTCGACAGGGGGTGCAGTATATACGTCTTCTAGATTCTGCAAAAAGCGAACTTCATCATCTACAAATGAAGTAGAATTGACCGTGCCATTCGATGGCACGATATGACTTATCGTAATCGTCTCATTGGTAGGATTTATTGATGCTACCATCTTCTTACCTTGGAATAAGAAGAAATTCTCACCATAATTCTCTTTTATCTTTTTGATCTCTTTCGCGCCGATATAGATTCTGACGCCCCGGTCGGCTCCGGCTTCCTGAACTGTTATTTCGATTCTTTCCATTTCTGTGTCACCAATTCACTAATTTACTATAGTATCTGTTTTTTATTATACTTTTCGTAACTAGAATATATTCGTGACACAGAAACTAGTTAAAGTATAGCTTAGTCTAGCCTAACCTATAGCCTCTTTTTCAAAGGGTTCGGGAGCTCGCCTTTATATTGGCGAATTTTTTAGAGTTAACTAAAAGCAAAATAAGGTGGCTTGATAGGATTACCTCCTCAAGCGCATCTTTTTCGCTGCGCTATAGTAAATATAAAAAGATGGACCTGAAAATATGAAATACAGTGATTTATTGAATATTTCGAGTCCAGAAGAGGTAAATTAGATAAGAATAGGGAAAAAAAAGGATAAGATTGGCTTACTTGTCCTCTTTTTCATAAAGGGACGCGATGAGGTCTTCAGCTCCTGGCACAATCTCTGGCGTTGCTTCTTTCTTGTGCGTATCTCTTGGACGATACTTTGCCTGTAAATCCTCCGAAACCGCCACGGCACTGGTCGCGATATTCCGTAAATTACGACTGATAGTTATTATACTGATAATGACGCTCGTATCCTCGCTTTTCTCCAACACGGAATGTTCGGTGTCGTAATCAAATTGGCGGACCTTTTGAATATCATTGAGGACCTTGTTCGCCCGCATGAAATCATTTTTAAAGAAAGCTAAGATGGCATTTTGTTGCATTTTAATGACAAAACTGGACATATCTTTGAGATGACTCTTTAAGTCCGCACTAACCTTCTTTCCAACCAATTTCAAAGATTCTTTCGCAATCTCCGCGCCATAATGCGCCATTTTGCTCAGATCGCGCGCTAGAACAATGCCAAGCACGCAATCAATTTTCACTTCGCTCGGACAAATATCTGAAAATTTTAGGCGATTAGATAAGGAGAGATTCAATTGTCGGAGCATCAAAAAATATAACTTATCGACCTCTTTTTCCCTATTCACGACATCCTCTGCCAGGACTTGATCCGTATCTTTAAACGATTTGATTGCATCGAGGTGCATTGAATGTACTAAGTTGTATATGCGTTTAATTAAGATCACCAAAGGGAATTTTATCGGATCAACCAATACGCGGATGGTGATCCGGTTGGAGAATTCTTCCGCGATCTCTGTTCCGATTAAATTTATCACTGTATCTTTCACCAATCGCTTTTTATCCACCGCGATAGTGCTCTCCGAAAATATTGAAATTATATCTGCTCCCTGCACGTAGGAACTGTTGATGCACCGTTCGAGTGAGCTCTCCTCTATATATTCCTCGATTGGAATATTAAATTCATTAATAGAACTTTCTCGGCTCTTTAATGGACCAACAATCAAATTTCCTTCTTCATCCTCTAGTATTGTGAGTTCTTTGCTCTTTTCCTCATCTTTGGAATTCATAAGTCCCTTTTTCTCAACCCACGACTTCGGCAAGGTGATAAAAAAACTCCCGCTCTTCGTGGTCTGAATTTTCCTGGTTTCCATTTTACCATCACTTTTTCTATAATTTACATACAAACTATATATACTCATAAATTTAAATGTACTGCTACTTGAATTTACCAGTCCATACATACCTAGACACGACCATAAACTATATATATTATATTCCACTTAGTCTCTTTCGTGGAATTTTTTTCACCGGGGGAACCTGGTGGAACCAATTTTCTGATGTTAGGATGATGCTGAAAATGTGTGAATTCAATACGGAGATGGAGCCGATTGTGGTTACGAGCCATGATAAAGGGTCCAATCGCGGGATTTCGCTATATTTCGGGCTGAATGAATTGAATCAGTTAGAGAACCAGGGGATCGACCTGAAGAAGAATCGCCGGTTTTTAGTCCGGACGACCGTGGATAATAAGCTGATCCTCGTGCCGTTTTCCCAGCTGGATTTTACCATGAATATGGACAATCAACTCGATAGTATCATGGATCTCGGGAAGGACGAACATGAAGCCATTGTCGAGGATTTGCTGGAGATAATCACCGAGAAGAAACTCGAGCTGAGCGCCACTGAACGGGCTGCTATTTTACAAACCACCAAGGAGCATTACACGCGACACAATCTCCGGAACCTAGTTCAAGTGGGCCTCCGCGCCAATAAAGCGGCTACGCAGGCCTTAATCAAGAAATATTTGTAAAATGAGGTATGAAATATGGTAGATGAAAAATTAGTTGATGGATTGATTAATTTAAAGGAAATAGATCGAAATGAATTAACGGAGGACCTTCTCAGCTTCGTGATGGATAGCAACCTCGAACTGACGCAGCAAGAGAAAAGCATTATGTATCAATTTGCACGGGGGTATTACAACAAGAATGTCCTGTATCAGGTATTGAATGTTATCAATAACGCTGATTCCGCAGTGGTTTCACGTATGGCTGATAAATACTTGAAATTGCAAATAGAACCGGACCTGAAAGTGCCGAAACCTGCGTTAGCAGCTGAGTGGATGCGCCTAAGCGAATTAGATCGCGACGCTGTGAAAGATGACTTACTCACGTTCTTCGTGGAAAACAATGTGCCGATGACTGCCCAGGACAAAAGTGTGGCCTATCAATTTGCACGCGGGCACTATTCGGAAAATATGCTGACCCAAGTGATCCAAATCGTCAATAACGCGGATCCCGCCTTTCTTGGTCAATTAGCCAACAAATACCAAGGCTTTGTCAAGCCTGAGTTGAAACCGGAAGTCAAAATACAGGCGCCCAGCGCTGCGGTGCCGTCCGCCTCCTGGAATCTCGAGGGGCTCTTTGCAGCCGACTTAGTCGCGGATTTAGTGAAACTCGACCGCGAGGCGAAGGAAGAATTGGCCGAAGAGCTGATTTCCGCCGTGGTCGATCGCGAGGTTCAGATGACGCCGCCGCAGAAGAGCGCCATGGACCAGTTCGTGAAAGGCCATTATTCCGCGGGCAACCTTTCCCAAGTGCTCTCCGTGATTAATACGCTGGAACCTGCACTGCTCACTCGACTTAGCGAACGCTACCACGTGAAACCAAGCACCACCGACTTAGCGGCAGACTTCATGGGATTAACAGCGTTGGACCGCGATGCCTTACAAGAGGACTTGTTGGACTTCGTTTTAGACAATAAGCTCGCCTTAACCGTCCAGCAGAAGAGCCTCTTGGGACAGTTCGCACGAGGGCACTATTCCAAAAATACGCTGCTGCAGGTGTTCGAGATTGTCAACGGCGCCGATCCCGGTGCGATGAATCGCTTCTCAGATAAATATCTGAAGCTCGTGAAAACGGAATTGAAACCTGAAGTTGAACTGGCGACGCCAACCTTGAAAGCGCCGGCATTCCAACCCACTTCCCCAGAGCAGGCTCATTTCAAGAATCTCTTCGCCTACGATTTAGTCAAGGACTTAATTAAACTCCCTGAAACCGCGAAAGAGGAACTACGCGAAGACTTGATTACATATGTCGCCGAGCATCGGCTCCATATGAGTCCCTCCGATAAAGCCGCAATGGATCAGTTCGTGAAGGGGCATCACAACTTACCGCTCCTCTCCCAGGTAATCCAAATTGTGAATACCACAGAATCAGATATCGTAAATCGCCTCTCTGCGAAATATCTGAAACTAAGCATCGAATCAGATCTGAAACTCGGGCTCCCAACACAACTCACCGCCGACCTGACCCAGAATATCTTGAGTCATACGAAGAGCATACGAAAAGAGGTGGCTGCCGAATTGGTGGACGATCTCTTCTCTATCTTCTCAAAGACGGATCTTAAAGCAATCGGGCTCAGTCACCACGAAGATGTGAATCTCTCGCAATTGGCACGGGGCCATACCAATCCTGCCACCCTTGCGAATGCCATCCAGGTCGGACTCCGGATACTAGAAGCGAGCCGCACGAAAGCGCCCTGGAAGCGCGCAGCCAATTCCTTACGATTTGGTGTGGAACTCGTCCCGACCATTGGTTTAGATGCACTGGTCGACATCGCCCAAAAACTCGAAGGCGCTGGCTTAGACAATCTCTGGATGACGGACCAATATAAGAACATGGATCCCTACGTCACGCTCACGATGATGGCCAAAGCCACAAGCACCGCTGATTTGGGCATTGGGATTGCAAACCCCTACGTGGTGCCACCTGCCTCCACCGCCTCTGCGATTGCCAGTCTGGACCAAGTCGCTAATAAACGCATGGTCCTCGGGTTAGGACCTGCGCCCAACGCGACTTTTAACACTATGCCTCTGGATACGCAAACCCTGAGTTCCCTCTATGAGACAGTCCAAGCATACCGAGAATTTTGGACTGAACCCAGCCCTGAAGTCAATGTCCTGCCGGGCCATAGCATCCCCATCTACATTGGAGCCAAGGATGCCAAGACGCTCGAAGTGGCGGGCGAAATCGGCGATGGTGTCCTTGTCAATTACTCCAATGAGATCGACTTGAGCCTAGCCAAACAAGCAATCCTGGCTGGGGCAAAGAAAGGAAATAAATCCCTGAGCAATATCGACATAGCAGCCTACACCTGCTTTTCTGTTGCCGATGATGCGAAACTCGCTATCAAAGCCACGGTCCCCCTCGTCGCCTTTCTCGTGGCAGCTTCCCCCGCAGAAGTCCTCCAGCGCCATGACCTGAATGCCGACATCGCGAACAAACTGCGCGGCTACCTAGCCCACGGCGATATGGCGAATGCCTTCCGGTTAGTCGATGCGAAATTCATCGAGGCTTTTTCCATCAGCGGCACGACCCAACAATGTCTAAATAAAATAGAGTCGTTGCGCAAGGTCGGCGTGAATCAGTTCGTTTTCGGGTCGCCCCTCGGTCCTCAGAAAGCAAAAGCCATCGAGCTCATCTCCCAGGGCATCCTGGCGAGCTACAATCCCTAATCCTCTCTTTTTCTTTTCCTTTTTTTAATGAACAATTAAAATTCAACCGTTTTTTGGGTAAAACTTCTTTCCATTTCAATATTGAACGTATTTTCATTAGAGGTTTTCATAATTTTAACTAGTTTTTTGCTTACCTACGGAGAAAAAGATCGTTAGTATCCAATAAAAATTGATTATCTTGAATCTCTACCTTCTCGGACAATATCCGCAGCCGACACTTTTACAACAGGGCGATTTCTTTTCACCTCATCCGAAGAAATGGAAGAATTTATATTTATTTCAAATCGCCTAAAAAGTTCATTAAAAAAGTCTACTAATAAAATGTCTTTCATAAGGATACCTCCTAATCTTTAACCTCCTACTCAATTTTTCTGCGGTTTAAATACTATTCCGAAATAAGGTAGTAGATTTTTCCTATAATAAACTAATAAACTAACTCCCAAAAAGTCTAGTCTGGTTGCGAATCCTGATCCTTACATTAATCTCTAAATAATGAGTAATGGGGCTTTACGCGCGCGTGAAATTTTGAAAAATTCAGTTGTTATTTTTCTTTACTCTAAGTATCAATTACTGATCTACTACCTGCTAATTACTCAACTCCCAAGAATTACTTTATTTGACAAGTTTACTTTCTGAAAAGTAGAATTGTCAAAAGTATGATAACTGGTTTTTTCAAACGCTTCTTATATTTTTGAGGGATAGATAACAGTAGAAGAAAAAGAAGAGAAAAAAAAGAAAATAAGGTGAAATGATAATGAACAGCCAAGATACCATGTTACAAGAAAATGTTGATATGGAAATGGTTGAGTTAAAAATCAAGAAAAAATATTTGGATTTATTCAAGGAAATATGCAAAGAGAATAATTTAAATCCGAATAAAGAATTGATTTCACGCTTAGAACAGGCATTGATTGATTCCTTCTCAAAATATTCTAGCCGGTGTATGCATGATGAACACGCCCTAAAATTCCTCAAGGGTGGAAAAGGGTGCAGACGCGTACCAGGTTTCGACTTTCAGCAAATCGAGAAAATCCTCTCCAAGATGGAGACCCCCGAGGCCCAGGTGGAGTGGCTGAAAAATTACATGCAACAATTGCAATATACCCGGGAAACGACTTATTTCAATTCTCGAGGGCTCAATACGGTCGGGACCTCCGAGGAAAATTTCGCAGGATTATCACCCTATATGATGGTTTATCCAGAGGCTATCCAGGAAGTCCAAAAGAAAATTAATGAGCTCGAAGCCGCAGCGATTGTGAAGACTGAAGCCGTTCATAAAATGTAAGATTATTTTTTTAACTTCTTTTATTTATTTTTCTTTTAATACTCATTTCCAATTTTACTTCTTTCCTTTTTTAAGAAATTAACTTTCTTTTATAAGAATTATTCTATAATTCATCTTATTTCTGTCAAAACTCTTCCCTAGAAACGAAGATAGTTATTTTTCACCCTTTTTTCAATATTATCCCCCTGCCTCAGATAAATCGGCCATTTGGTCAAAAAGTTTTTCTTGTCAAAATGACCTCAAATATAATATCCACAATAGACAAGTAAGGCTAAGTAGTAGATGCAAGCTTGACAAATTCAACTTTCAATTCTATTTGTCAAAAAAGCGAAATTGCATTTGTCAGTATAGTTAAATCTCTTCCTTCGATCAAGGGGATATAGAGATAAAATAATGATTATTGAAAAATGGTGATTGAATCATGCACGCTGAGACTCATGATACGGAAATGGAGTTAATAAATTTAAAAATCAGTAAGAAGTACTTAGAATTATTTAAGGAAATCTGCAAAGAGAATAACCTGGATGCAGATAAAGAACTGAAAACAAGGTTGGAAGAAGCCCTTGTGGATTCATTCAGTAAGTATAGTAGTCGGTGCATGCATGAGGAGCGTGCCCTGAAATT
>Ga0315277_10000788_pt1 | contig 48825 bp, 29 predicted proteins | sample YL17G05_15_MG_FD_203695 | JGI IMG/M metagenome (GOLD analysis project Ga0315277, IMG submission 203695) | Sediment microbial communities from Yellowstone Lake, YNP, Wyoming, USA - YL17G05_15 | ecosystem: Environmental > Aquatic > Freshwater > Lake > Sediment | place: USA: Wyoming | collected... | reverse complement strand
TTTTTTGGGATGCCGATTGAGATTGGCAGAGACAACGGCGTGGGCGGCTTCGAGAATGTTGGGGCGGGAGCGATAGTTCTGTTCCAGGCGAATGGTCGTCACGTCGGGATAGTGCCGTTCAAAGCCGAGGATGTTCTCGATCGTGGCGCCACGCCAGGCATAGATCGATTGATCGTCGTCGCCGACCACGCAGATGTTGCGTTCGGGTTCGGCCAGAAGCCCAACGAGGCGGGCCTGGGCGATATTGGTGTCCTGATATTCGTCGACCAGGACGTGGGCGAAGCGTTCCTGCCAGCGTTTGCGTACGGCCTCGTCATCCTGGAGCGTGCACACGGTGCGCAGAATCAGATCGTCGAAATCGGCCGCCCCGGCATCGGCAAGCTGCAGTTGGTAGGCGGCATAGATTTCGGCGATATGGCGATCGAAGTCATCACGGGCGACGTGGGCAAGCGCCGGGGGATCCTGCAGGCGATCCTTGGCGGTGGAAATGCGTGTCTGCACCATGCCTGGCGTGAAGGTGCGTACAGGGAGATGTAGCTCCTCGATGACCCGTTTGAGCAGGCGCAGCGAGTCATCGTCATCGTAGATCGAGAAATCGCGGGGAAGGCGCGCCGCCTCGTGCTCTCGCCGCAGGAACCGGGCAGCGAAGGAATGAAAAGTCGAGACCCAGACCGACTGCGCGGCGTCGCCGATCAGTTCGCGCACGCGGCGTTTCATCTCCCCGGCGGCCTTGTTGGTGAAGGTGACGGCGAGGATAAAGGACGGCGGTACGCCCCGGCCCAGCAGATGAGCGATGCGATAGGTGATGACGCGCGTCTTCCCCGATCCGGCGCCGGCGAGAATGAGAAGCGGTCCGGATCCGTGCGTCACCGCGGCGCGCTGGGGGGCGTTCAGGTCCTCAAGCAGGCCGTCTGAGTCAGAGTGGAGATGTCGGGATGTGGTCAAGATGCGCTCGACCTCTTGCCGGCCCCGCCGGTAAGCGTGGTGTGTGGTCGGACACAGGTCCGGTTGGCGGTTCCTTTATGTCGGCCCAGACGGCCAAGACCGTCAGCGCCTGCCCGTGCCCTCTGCGAGGGCGACTCCTGGCCGGGCCAGATGCGAAAGGGGGGATTTGAACCCCCACGGGTTGCCCCACTGGATCCTAAGTCCAGCGCGTCTGCCAGTTCCGCCACTTTCGCTACGTCGCCGCCCGACAACGAAGGAGTCTTTGAACTCTAGGAGTCTCTAACAGAATGATCAAAGCATGTCTTTCGGGAGGGCGAAGTCAAATGCGGCTCGGCGGGAGCCTCGCCCTCCCGATCTCAAATGCGAAGTGCCTGAGGATTCATGTCGTTAGAGACTCCAAAGAAGAACCCACCCGTTTCGTGTGTGCTCTGGTTTCCGAGGAGGACCTCTGTGCCTGTTGTGTCACTCTGGCGCTGCGCCATCCGGATGAGACTCAGGTGAGCGATCCTGTCGTGCTCACCTTAGCGGTTGAGAAAGTAGTCGCCGATGCCGCAGCGATCAACTGCTTTTCGCGAAGAGGTCGCCCGCCGCAGCGAGCCACTGGCCGTGATTACAGGTTCACCGACTCGGCACGCATGACGGTGATCGCCTGGCCCTGGAGATGGACGCGGTCGCCGGTGACACTGACACGCACTGTGCCGCCGCGGTTGGAGGCTTGGTAGGCGATGAAATCGGTCTTGCCGAGACGTTTGCTCCAGAAAGGGCCTAGGCAGCAGTGGGCGGAGCCGGTGACCGGATCCTCATCGATCCCGGCGCCGGGGGCAAAGAAGCGGGACACGAAATCGTATCCCGTCATCGTGGCGCGGCTGGTCACCATCACGCCGCGCACGCCGAGCGTCTTCAGCAGCGAGAAGTTGGGCGTCAGACCGCGCACCGTTGCCTCGGAATCGACTTCGATGATGTAATCAAACGCGTTTTTGCCTGTGTAGAGGGGTGTCACGCCCAGAGCATCGACGAGACCCCGTGGAGCTTCTACTGGCTTGTCCGGTTTTGCGGGGAAATCGAGTTCGATCCAGTCGCCGCGACGGTTCGCCGTCAGCCGGCCGCTTTTCGTGTGGAAACGCGCCTCTTGTGCAGGTGCGAGTGGACCGGTTTCCCAGAGAATGTGCGCGCTGGCGAGCGTGGCATGACCGCACAAGTCGACCTCGACCGCGGGGGTGAACCAGCGCAGGTTGAAGCCATCTTCGACGCGCTCCAAGAAGGCGGTCTCGGAGAGACTCATCTCCATCGCCACATTCTGCATCCAGGCCGCATCGCGCGGCTGATCGAGGATGCAGACGGCGGCGGGATTGCCGGCGAAGGGTCTATTGGTGAAGGCGTCAACCTGGTAAATGATCTGGGTCATGCACGACCTCCAACTGAAGTATAGGTGTTCCGGCGGTCCGGGCAAGGGTCACCGTCGTGTTTGGTGGCGGGCTGCCGGCCGCACGCGAATGATGAGGTTGCGAAACCGATTCTAACATCTGCTGGGGCTCAGAAATCATGTGTCGGTTCTTCGCGGGTCGTCAGCACTGTCATCCGGTGCCGGGTTGGGGGGATCGCCCGAGGTATCGTCCGCCTCCTTGGCGCCGGCGTTGCGTTGGATGATGATCTCGGTGCCGCGTTGGGCGTCCTGGTTGAGCCAATCGTGATAGACGGTCATGCCGGTGAAATGCCCGCGCGGCCGGGTCACCCAACCGCGCCGAACGGCCACGGCGATGATGCCCGCCAGGGCCACGAGGACTATGAAAAGTATGAACCAGTCGCTCATTTCCTCCCCGGCGGTCGGCGGTCTACTTCCTCAGCTTGAAAACGAGATACACCCACGGGCGGAGCATCGACCACCAGTCGGTGAAGACGCGGATTTTGGAGTAGTTCTTCTTCGAGGCGGGGTAGCGCATCGCCACCGGCGCCTCGGTGATCCGGTAGCCGAGCTTGATGGCATAGTAATGGATATAGTATTCCATCTCATAGCGATCCAGCCATGCCTGGGTGATGTCCAGACGGGGGTCGCGGACAATGGCGAGCTTGTAGGCACGGAAGCCGCAGGTCAGATCGGTGCCGCGAAAGTCGATGAGCAAACCGATCAGGCGAGTGAGAAGGGGGATGGTGATCTTGCGGAAGAGGGGCAGGTGCTCGTGGAAGCCGCCGCGCATGTACCGCGATCCCTGGACGTAGTCGTATCCATCCTCGAGCAGCGGCTTCAACAGAGCCGGAATGTCCTTCGGGTCCATCTTGCCGTTTCCCGCCATCGGGATGAAGATGTCGTATCCATTGGCGTTGGCATAGGCGAAGACGGTGCGGAGAGCGGCGCCGACACCGCGATTGGCCTCATGACGCAGATGGACAAAGGGGAACTGGGCAATGCTCGCCGGAGCACCATCGCTTGAGCCGTCGTCCATCACGACGACATCGTAGTTGCGGTCAACGGGAAAGCGGGCGAGCGTCGCGTGGAGCTTCTCGCCTTCGTTGTACACGAAAACGGAGGCGAGGATCTTCGGGTTCGTTGGGTTCACGGCGCGCAGATCGACAAAGTTGGGTCAAGTAGGAGGCCGCTGATCGCTCCCTCCCGTAGGGAGGGGGGATTGAGAGTGTTGAAGAAGCCCGTTTCTGCGCACAGCGTTCGTCCAATTGTGTGGGGTCAGCCCTCAGGGAGCGTTGAAAAAGCCGTGCGGCTGTGTTTCAAGTCGATGGCATGGTGGGCGAAGCCCACCCTACGCCTTTCGACCTCTTCGTCTTAGTAGGGTGGGCTCTGCCCACCGGCAACATGACACGGCAGAGCCCAGGGGTCTTTCCAACACGCCCCTCGGGCTGACCGGCACAGGAAAACACTCTGCCTCTGTCGAAGGCCTTTCGGAACCCGCAATTGTACTGCCTCCCGCTTGGGAATATGGCTCTTGCGACTAGGCGTCTCTATCTCCGGCCGGGGCCGACGAGCGAGCGCGCCCGCTGATCGGTGGGATAGTACGTCAGCCAGCGGGCGGCGGCCCGGGCGGCTTCGGCAGACTTGCCGCGATCCGTTAGGAAGCTCACATAGTCGTTATAGGTGAGCCCATCGTTGGGATTCATCCAGAAGGCGCGTGCCAGCGCTTCCTCCGCTTCGGCATCCCGCCCGGCGTCCTCCTGCATCTTGCCCAGAAAATACCAGTAGAGCCGGTTGTCGGGCATCTCGTTGGCATACTGCTCAACAGTGTCGACGCCCTGTCGCAGGGTCTGCTCCGCCGCCGCCGAATCCCCCCGAACCCGCTGCTGGGCGGCCAGCACCTCATGAGTGCGATAATAGGCCGGGAAGGTTCTCCGGGCCTTTTCGAGCCAGTAGACCCACCGTGCCGTGTCCCCCGCGCGCCGGTAGTAGTCCGAGACGGCAAACATGCGCTCGGGAAGGGCCAGTCCCAGTCCGACGGCATTGTCATCCAACCCGACTTTGGGATCATCGTACCCGCGGTAGAGAAAGACCGAATCGAGGAGTCGGGCGGTGGCAGCGTAGTCGAAGTCCAGGTTGCGCTCCTCGGGCAGCACTTCGAAGGCCTGACCGACGATCCGTGTGCGTTTGTCCAGCTCGAGGCGCGATTTGTCGCCGGTGCCCGACGAGAAGAAGATCGGGCGCTTCCAGCCGTCCCTGGCGTTGTTAATAATGATGTGCTCGGCGACCATCATGCTCGCGGACACGTAACGGTCGCCGTCGCGAGTGGCGAAGAGATAGTGACGGTTGCCGGAGATGGGGTCGCGGTACGGCTCCTTGGGACGCTTGAGCAGGCCGCCGCTGGTGAAGTCGGGGACGGTCCAGAGAATTTGATCATCGGTGAAGGTGACCGGCAACCCCCAGCGGTGCTTCATCTGATAGATATACCAGTCGGTCTGCGCCAGCGATAGATTGACGATGGAGACATCGGTGCGAACGTGGTAAATCTCTTGAATGCACCAGAGCGGAAAGGTGTCATTGTCACCGGAGGTAAAGAGGATGGCATTGGGTGAGCAGGATTGCAGCAGGCTCCAGGCATAGTCGTAGGGGGTGTAGTTGTTGGACCGGTCGGCACCGCGCCAGTTGGCCTGCAAGGTGCGCAGAGGCAATAGGGCAGCGACGATTGCCACGGCCACGGCAGCGGTGCGTCCCCGAACGCTGCGCTCACCCAGGCGGGCGGCGAGCCCCGCCAGTCCCAGCCCCATCATCATGCCGAAGACGATGAATCCGGGCGTGAAGAAGTAGTCGCGGTTGCGCACCTCCATGTAGGCGTCGGGATTAAGGCGGTAATACTGCGTCCCATCGGCAAAGTTCATATACCAGACTAGACCGACCGAGCCGACCAGGAACAGCGCCACCAGGAATGTCCCCATCGGGAGTGACCGTCGAATCAGCCAGACGCCGCCGAAGAAGCCGACAAAGATCACCGGGACCATGGGCCAGCCATCGAAACCGTACTGCTGGCGCCAATAACGATAGAATCCCATGTGGGCGTGATCGCCGAACTGATTGGCGATCGTCCCGCGGCGATCGAAGGAACGTTTGATCATTCCGGTCTGGCCGTACTGCTTGCGTTCAAGGAAGCTGCGGAAGGATTCGAACGTCTCCGGGTCATTCTCATCGATGTGCGGGTTCTGCGCCGAGCGGATGGGGAGAAACAACTGGGAGGAGTACCCCAGCCAGCCGGCGAACATGATGGCGGCGATCAGACTCCAGCCCAGGGCGCGGCGACCGAGGGCCATAAACACGCTGATGACCAGCCAAGCCGCCGCGCCGATGAGGAACCACTTGATGTCGATGGCCACGGTGAACAAGATCAGCCCGGTCAGCCAGAAGCGCCAGTCGCGGCGCAGGCGCTCATCGACGATGATCACAAAGAGAAAGACGACCGGCATCACCAGATAGACGGTCATGTGGATCCCCACCGCCAACAGAGCCACGTAGGAGATGGCAATCAGGAAGCGGTTGACGCGAGGTCGATGGCGTTCATCAGCCCAGCGCATCGCCAGCCATCCTAGGGCGAGCATGAGAAACATCGAGGCGCCGTAGACCTCGGCTTCGACGGCATTGTTCCAGTGGGTGCTGGAAAAGGCAAGAAACAATGCCCCGGACACGCCGCCCCCCAAAGCCACCACTGCCTGCCAGCGCTCCAACGGCTTCAGTGCTCCTCCCTGCAGACCGGCGCGAATCAGCCGTACGGTGACGAAGAAGGCGACAAATGCCGCCATGGCGCTGGTCACCACGGAGATGTAGTTGACGCGAACGGCGATGTCGGCGGAAAGTGGCAGGAGCGTGAAGACACGTCCCAAAAGGACGAACACCGGTGTGCCCGGCGGGTGGGGAATCCCTAGAATGTAGGAGCAGGCGATGAACTCGCCGCAATCCCAATAGGAGAAAGTCGGTGCGACGGTCAGTGCATAGACGGCTAGGGCGAAGAGGCCGACGACGCCCCCGGTGAGGAACTGCGCTTTGCGAAAACGTGATTCGTCCATGGTTTTGCGCTCGTTGGTTGCGGTGAATGGGATTCGCTGCTCAGATCTTGTACCCGAACGTGGATGGATGTCTCATAGTCCGGTCCGGCTCATGAGCCTTGCCCGGGGCTTTGGTGTCGGCTGGTCAGTGGATTAGGCGTCTCGCAAGTAGCTCCCGTGCTCGTTCTTAAGCCGTACCGGGAAACGGCCGATAAATCAAAGGCCAATAAGCTAATACCCAATCGGCGCCGCGACAACCAAAAAGCCGGGTCATTCCGGCAGACCGGGGTACCGATTGTCACCGGTCGATCTCCTTTGGCCAAGATCGACCTCTCACGGAGGGTGTCATGCTGATCTGGTGCGGTGTCCTGTTCGCCATGGGAGTCATGGCCTTCCTGGACAGTCTGTTCAATTACGGCGAGATCTTCCGCCAGGTGAACTCGGTGCTGTTCATGCTGGTATCGCTCGGTCTTCTGGTCCGAACCACGACCAAAATGCGTCTGCGGACTTTCGAGCAACAGACGGCGCGGATCATGGCCCTGGAGGAAGAGGTCTTTGCCTTGAAGCAAAACGCCGGGATGGGCGCCCGACAGACAATGTCCACCGCAGGGTTGGGCGTTTGATCTACCGTTGCTGCTAGATTGGCCGGAGCGTCGCCTTCTGGGGTGTGGGTTTATGGGAGGCAGCGAAGTGGCATCGTCGTGGATTCCCGGGAGTTGAACAGAGCGGCAGAGGCCCTCCGCCCTCAACAGTCAGTGGCACAACTCCCAACTGCTCCCGTGGCTTGCGGGTCGTAAGGGGCTGAGATCGAAGATCCCGTCTGCGGGGTCTCTTGTTTGCCAGTTAGGGTGCGGCCGCGTGTCGCGGACGTTCAGGTCGTGCAACCGATTCTGGGGTGTCAAGGCACCGGCAGGGCCTGCAGGCGGCGACGTGCCTCCTCGACTAGGGGTGAGTCCCGGAAGTTGGTGATGACGACCTGATAAGCGGCGCGCGCCTGCGCCGGATCGGCCAGTGGGCCAGAGTAGAGGTCGCCCAGCTGAACCCAGGCGCGGGGTACTAGGAAACCGGCCGGGTAACGTTGAATCAGCACGTGGAAGGTCTCGACCGCCTCCCGAAGGCGGCCGGCAGCGGCGTAGACAAGCCCCTCTTGGAAGACCGCTTCATCGGCCAGTGAATTTGCGGAATCCTCGGCCAGTTCACCAAATCGCGCCAGCGCGGAATCGATCTGGTGCCGGCGCAGCGCCAGAAGTCCGGCTGCATAGCGATTGAGCGACCAGTTCATGGCGTCCTTGTTTTCTTTGAGGATCACGCTCAATTCCAACGCATCGTTCACAAAGAGTCCGCGGGGAAACTGCTTGACCAGCGCCTTGAGGCGCCCGGTGCAGTCATCATAGGCGCCTGTCAGGAACAGCAGTTCGGCCTGGCGGAAGGCGATCTCTTCCTGCAGTGGCGGTGCGGAGGTTTCTTCCATGGCCCGGCGGTAGGTCGAGTCGGCTAAGGCGAGGTCGCCGAAGTAGACTTCGATGTCTCCCAGCCGCAGCAGGGCGGCCGCCCGTTCCGGAATCCGTCCCGATTGGTCGACGACGCGCCGGAAGTAGGTCTGTGCGGAGTCCTGGCGATCGGTGTGCTCACGGTAGATCTCGCCAATCTCGTATTCTATGTGCGCCCGCTCGGGGAGCCGGGGGATCTGCACGGCCAGCTCTTTGAGCAACTCAACGGCCGCCAGGGGTCTGCCGAGTGCCAGCTCGGCGCGCGCCCGCACCATGTGGACCCGGATGGCATCGGGGTGATCGGGATAGTCACGAAGGAAGGCCACGGCTTCATCGCGGGCTTCCTGGAAATGCTGCGTCTCCAAGCACCGTCCGATCCCCGACAATCGGTGGACACCGGGATTCTTGGCGAGACGATCGGCGCGGCGGTATTCCGCGAAGGCGCTGTCGATCTGTCCCGACTCGGCGAGCAGATCGCCATAGAGAGCGTGCGCGTATTCCTTGTCGGGCGAAGCGATGACGATCCGCTGCAGGGCGGCGGTGATCTGGGGAGCGGCCTCGGGAATCTTGATCAGGCTGGTGATTTGCCGTTGGACCGCCGGGCTCACTTCGGGATGGGCCATCAGCCAGCGGAAGTACTCGTCGATGGCGGCCGCGTACTCCCGGCGCGCTTCCAGGATGCGCGCCAATTGCTCGGCGAAGATCGCCGAATCACCGAGTCTGGATCGGCCGTTGCGGTAGATCCCGAGCCCTTCATTGGTCTTTCCGGCGCGCATATACGACTCGGCAACCAGTTGATAGCGCAGCGGATCATCGGGCGCCGCGGAGATCAAGTGGTGCAGGACGGTCGCGGCTGAATCGGCAGCATCGGCGGCGAAGTAGATGTCCGCCAACTCGGCCAACAGGACAGGATCGCCTGGGTTTGCCTTCAACTGTCGACGCAGGACGGCGAAGACGCCCGGGTAATCTTTCAGCGCTCGGTGGGCGCGTTTCAAGCTCGAGGCGACCGATTGATCGGGCGACGATGACGTATCACTTCCCCAGATGGGTGTCAGCAGGTCAATGGCATCCTGATAACGTTCCTCCCCCAGGAGACGTTCGGCCTCAGCGACCTCCGGGCGGAGCCCCGGGGTGAAGACGCGCAGTCGGGCCCGGCGGTTGGGAACCAATTCGCCGCTTCGCAAGCCGGCCGTGTCGATCGGAATCGGGGCCAGACGTATGGTGTCGCCCGGGCTGCCGATACGATTCTGGGCATTCGGTCCGGCGCTGAACGGGATGAAGAGAAAAAGACCAAAGAGAAAGGTGGCGCCCCCGAAGATTCGGTTGACGGGATTCTTACCTTCCTTCCGCTGAGGAGGAAGCGAGGGGATCAAGCGAGCGGTGCGCGAAGATGTCATCATCGGCAAAGGCATTTATAACCCTCACGCGAGTGTCAGTTCCCCCTCGCGAGACAGATACCATAAGATAACACATCGGCTTCACCTGGAGTATCGCGCGCTGGTGGAAGGTGCGTGATCCGGGGGCGAAACCGCCGGATTCGTGTTATAAGTGGTTGACATTACGGGCCGACCCGGATGGCCAGGCGATTGACCGGGGAGGGATCGGCCGATATAATGGGATGGCACAACTGCCCAGGTGCGGCCTTCAGGCCGGCAGCAAATCCTTTGGGGCATTTGGCTTAACCGGCTGACGCGGCCGCTGACCGCAAGGAGAGAAGATGAAGAGAAACCAGTGGGGAATCTGGGGGAGTGCGCTTCTGATGGCGGTGTTGATGCAAGCGCGGCCGGTGTCTGCCGAGATTCGCGTGGGGACAGTCGATCTCGATCGGGTGCGCAAGGAATCACCCGCCTTCAAGAGCGCGCTGAAAGAGGTCGACGACATGGTGGCCGATTTCGAGAAGCGTCGCGACCGTAAACGGGAGGAACTCGACTCGTTGTCGCAAGAGCTGCAGCAGGCCGGGGACCGGAATCTCTCGGCCACGGTGGATCGCATGCGTCGGGAGTTGGCGGAAAAATCACAGGCCTTCCAGACGTTCATGGAGGAGACCTTTGGCACCAAAGGGATTGTCGAGACACACTCATCGGAGCTGTTGACACCGCTCTACCAGAACCTCGCGGAGGCGGCCAAGAGCGTCGCCAAGGTGCAGGGGCTGGACTTGATTCTCGATTTGGAGCAGATCAATCCGCTGTTTGCCAGCGATCAGCTTGATGTGACCGACGCCGTGCTGGCGGAGCTGGCAAAGATACGGTGAGCGTTGACTTCGAACGGATCGATGGTGGTTGTTATGATGACCCTCACCCCAGGCCTCTCCCTAAGAGGGCTTGTTGAAGAGCCTGATCCGAGGCGAGTTCTAAACGGAAGGGGATTGCTTCGTCGTTCACCCCGCTCTGCGAGCGGGGCTGCGCTCCTCGCAATGACATCATGTCGGCAAAGGACTTACAATGTCATTGCGAGGAGGTCGTCCGCCCACGGCGGACGATCGACGAAGCAATCCCCCCCGCGGAGTCTGGCCTCTTCAACACTCCACTCCCTAAGAGGGAGAGGGGGTAATACGGTGAATTGAGACTCCCTCCCCGTGGACGGGGAGGGCCGGTGTGGAGGTATGAACCCCACGCGAGACCGCACGGCCACATGATGGGAATGCAATATGAACAGCACACAGACACAGACCCGCTCCAACCTGGAGAACAAGCTCGCCGACCGCACCGCGAAGATCGTAGTGATCGGCCTGGGATATGTCGGGCTGCCGTTGGCGGTTGAGATCGCCAAGGCCGGATTGGCTGTCACCGGTCTGGAAATCTCACCGAAGAAGGTCGACACAATCAGCGCCGGGCGCTCGGACATTGATGACATCGACGATGCCACGCTGGCGCCGTTGGTCAAATCGGGGAAGGTACGCGCCACGCTCGACCCCACGGTTCTGGCGGCGGCTGACTGCGTGGCGATCTGTGTGCCGACGCCGTTGTCGAAGACTAAGGATCCCGATGTGTCGTTCATCCTCGCTGCCGTCGAGGGTGTGGTGGCGCATCTGCACAAAGACATGCTGGTGATCCTCGAATCGACCACCTATCCGGGGACGACCGAAGAGTTGATCCGTCCCAAACTCGAAGCGGGCGGGCTCAAAGTCGGCGTGGATTTCTACCTGGCCTTCTCCCCTGAACGGGTCGATCCGGGCAATCCCAAGTTCGGCACCAAGAACACGCCGCGTATTGTCGGCGGCACGACACCGGCGTGCACGCGGATGGCGCGGGCGTTCTATCAGATCTTCCTCGATTCCGTGGTGATGGTCTCCTCCACCAAGGCGGCCGAGACAGTCAAGCTGCTGGAGAATACCTTCCGCTCGGTCAACATCGGCCTGGTCAACGAAGTGGCGCTCATGTGTGACCGTCTCAATCTCGATGTCTGGGAGATTATCGAGGCGGCTGCCACGAAACCGTTTGGGTTCATGCCGTTCTATCCCGGTCCGGGGTTGGGGGGGCACTGCATCCCGATTGACCCGCACTACTGGTCGTGGAAGCTCAAATCGCTGAACTACTATGCGCGGTTCATCGAATTGGCGGGGGAGATCAACTCCCACATGCCGGAGTATGTCGTTGATCGCACCGCCCGTTTGCTCAACGAGGATGGTAAAGCGCTACGCGGCGCGCGCATTCTCATTCTGGGCGTGGCGTACAAGCGTGACATCTCCGATGTGCGCGAGTCGCCCTCGCTCGATGTGATCCGTCTCTTGCATGTGCGCGGCGCGCAAGTGACCTACGCCGACCCGCATGTGCCGAGCGTGAAAATGGAAGATGGTTCCGACATGCGCGCCATCGATCTCACCGATGCTGTCCTGGCCGACGCCGACTGCGTGGTCATTCTCACCGATCATTCCGCCTTCGACTATCACCGAATCTGCCTCCGCGCCCGGGTGGTCTTCGACTGCCGCAACGCCACCAAGCACGTGTCGCCCGGCACCGGGCGGGTGTGGAAGCTGTGAACGAGGTACGAATTCGATCGGACGGTTGCATGATCCCGACGTCGAGAAACCTCGAAGCGTTCCTTCTTCATCGGGCGGGATTGAAGGAGCATGCGTCTGATCCTGCAGTCGTGATCATACGAGAGGCGGTAGAGCTTAACAGGACCGGCGGCCGGCTGGTCTCCCACTTTGGCGAATCCGAGTTCAGAGCGATTGTCGGGTTCATAGACATGCGCGGATTCAGCGTACTCTCCGCTGGCAAGACGCCAACCCAGGTCCGCGATCTCGCGGCCCCGTTCGTTCGATGTGTCATCGATGTCGCAACGAAGCGGGATTGTTTTGTGGACAAGACCATCGGGGATGAAGTCATGGTTGTCAGACCATTGACATCCAAGGATGCGGTTGAAACGACACTTGTACCATGCACACCCATGCCGTACTGGTGGGTCTTGGAGATGGCTGCTGACATTGCATTGTTGCTCAGAGAAGAGGGGCAGAAGACGTTCTTTTCCGCGGGATTCTGCCTCGGTGATCTGATTCTTGCACAGATTGGCAGCGTCGAGTACACGGAATGGACAGTCTACGGCAATTCAGTCAACGCCGCCAAGCGGCTTCAGTGCTTCGAGATCAACGATGACTCCGAGGAGCGCAAGGACATCAACCGCGTTTCCTTGGGTGCAATAGGGGCGGGACATGAGATGATCGGAGAGCTTCAGGGTTGCAAAGAGAAGCTGCGCGACCCGAGACTAGGACCTTTTCTGCCACAACGAATTGGAGTGCGCACGGAGTGTTTGCGAGGAGTAGGTGCGGTGTCTTTCTTGACGGCGGAATTCGACACCGTCAACCCGAATGAATGGACAAGATGAGTCAGTTGGCCTTCTCTTAATTGAGGCCCTCACTCCTTTGACCCCGCTCAGGTCAAGCCCGTCCCTCTCTCCCTCCCTCACTTTGTTCGCTCCTCTCCCGAAGGGAGAGGGTGAGAAACAACTGGTACCATGGAAAGTGATAACCTCTCCCTCCGGGAGAGGTCACTGGCCGTCGGTGACCGAAGCAGCCCCCTTTCCCCTTTAGGGAGAGGGTTGGGGTGAGGGGGTGACAGAGGACCATTCCATTGCTTATGCAAGAATGATTAGGACAGGCTCGGGAAGGAAAGCAAACAGGGAGCCCCAAAGACGGGGCTCCCTAATGACCGGCTACTATCGGCAACGCTGAAAGTCTATTCGGTCTTCTCGACCATTTTGTCCATGATCTCTTTCTGGAATTGGTCGGCCGTCATGGAGTTCTCCAACACGGGGAGGAGGACTTCTTCCTCTTGCTCGAAGTGGGCGATCAACAGACCAATGAGGTTCTGAGCGCGGCGGGAAAAGGCATTCACATCGGGAGTTGGCTTGTCGGCTTGGGCGGTCAATTCCTCTGTCCAGCGGCTGATGACTTTGTGCTCATGGCGCATGGTGGAGGTGAAGGTGCTGCCGTCCTTGCCGACGCCGGCATACTTGTCGACCGCGGGGTAGAAGACCTGCTCTTCCACTTTGGTGTGCGGGATCACGTTTCCGTTCAAGCACGTGGCAATGTGCTTGATGGTCGCGACCTGCTCGGTGTCGGGGAGCATGGAGATTGTCGCCAGCATGGTACCCCAGTGAGTGACATGCTCCCGGACCTTGGCGTGCTCCTCACGAAAGGGATCGCCGACGCGTTTGGGTGTGGCAGCCAGAGTCGAATCCCCGGCCCACGCGGACACCGGCAACGCGACGGTGACCATGAAAACGACAACCGCGGCCAGAATGATTGTGTTAACGATGGTCTTCATGAGGTTTCCTCCTTGGCTGATCGAAGCAGTCCGATATTCTGAGAGAAACAATATACCTTCCTGCTGAGGGTGCGCCAGGGAATCGTATTGCGTCTTGTCAAAATCCCTCCAGGCAATGCGTTCGAACGGCAGTGTTGGGGGTGATTGCACCCCATGCTCCACGGCTGACGCCGTGGGCTATCTTCTTACGCCCCTTCGGGGCTCTTGGTGGATGGTGATGCATCGTCGCGGTGCGGCAGGCGTTTTGGGCGGAGGCCCTGCCCCGCGCAAGCCGCTTACCGGCTGAGGTGATAGGGGACGTTGATCAGGATACGGTCCTTGCTGGTTTCGCCGCGTTCGTACAGGATTGCCCTCTTGATCAGTTTTGCGGTCTGGTTGTGCAGCACCTGCTGCCAGGCGCGGGCGGGAACAAACTCGGGAATGACGACCACCGCCAGGCCGCGTACTGGGTCGCGACGGTCGGTCTCCTCCAGGTACTCCATGAGTGGGGCGATGGTTGAACGGTAGGGGGAGGGGAGAACGACCAATGGTACATCATGGCCCCACGTGTTCCACTCCTGCCGTACTCGCTCGGTGGCGGCCGGTTCGACGTCGGCTGTGACCGCGGTCACATCGGTGGACATGGTGCGGGCAAACTGCAGCGCGGCCAGAGTCCCACGTTGCACCCCGGCGACCGGGACCACCACCTTCTGCCGCACGTGCGCGGCCAGATTGGGCCAGGGCTCCGGCGTCTGGCCGATCAGCGACATCTGTCGTTGGACGTCATCATAGTGGCTCTTGATGGCACGGAACAGGAAGACGGCGGCCGGAATGAGGACGGCCACGACCCAGGCACCGTGGATGAACTTGACGGTGACGATCACAACGGTCACGATCCCGGTGGCCACCATGCCCAGGCCGTTGACCGCGGCTTTCCAGCGCCAGCCCGGCCCCCTGAGCACGAACCAGTGGCGCACCATCCCGGTCTGCGAGAGAGTGAACGAGAGGAATACACCCACCGCATACAGAGGCATGAGCGCATGGGTATGCCCACCAAAAACGATGACCAGAATCGAGGCCAGGACGGCCAGGGTGATGATTCCATTGGTGAAGACAAGACGATCACCGCGGTTGGCTAACTGCCGTGGCATATAGTGATCACGCGCCAGAATCGAGGCCAGACGGGGAAAACCAGCGAAGGCGGTATTGCCCGCCAAGATGAGAATCAGAGCCGTGGCGCCTTGTAGAGCGTAGTACAAAGGCCCTACCCCGAAGACAGCGCGTCCAATCTGCGAAACGACAGTCTCGTGTTGCGTGGGTAGCACATGGAAGGTGCGCGCCAACACGGTGATGCCGAGGAGCATCGTGGCCAGAAGCGCCGCCATCGCGATCAAGGTGCGCCCGGCGTTGAGCGACTCCGGCTTCTTAAAGGCCTGGATCCCATTGCTGACCGCCTCGATCCCGGTCAAGGCAGCGCATCCGGAGGCAAAGGCGCGCAAAATCAGAAAGATGGTCAGGGGCTGCAGACTGCTGTCAGCCGGAGGTGCGGCGGTCGGTGCCGGAGGATGCCCGGAGACCAGCCGTGCCACGCCGCTGCCGATCAGGATGAACATCATGGCGATGAACGCGTAGGTCGGAATCGAGAAGGTTGTTCCCGACTCGCGCACGCCGCGCAGGTTCCCCCACATGACCAGGATGATCGCCAGAAGGCAGATCTCCACGCGCCAGTGGTACAGGAACGGAAAAGCGGACGTTACAGCCGCCACGCCGGCTGCGATGCTGACGGCGACGGTGAGGACATAATCGATCTGCAACGCGGCAGCAGCGGTCAGCCCCGGCCAGATACCGAGGTTTTCGTGCGCCACGATGTAGGCGCCGCCGCCGGATGGGTAGGCGTGGATCGTCTGGAAATACGAAGAGGCAACGATGACAGCCAGGGTGGCGATGGCAATCCCGATCGGGACCGAGAACGCCAACCCCGCCGTTCCGGCCAGCACCAGGACCCAGAGGACTTCCTCCGTGCCGTAGGCGACCGACGACAGCGCGTCGGACGAGAAGATGGCAAGCCCTTTGGTTTTCGACAGGCGCTCGTGCACCTCCCGTGCGGTCGGCATCGGGGTGCCGATGAAGACCTGGCGGAGGTGATTGAACATCGGTCAGTAACAGGGGTTTACTGCGGGGAGATTGCCGTGGCCGGATAGGGATCGGATCTGCCTCGCGCGGCCAGGCCGGATGCCAGCCCGCCCCGGTAATCGCTCCACAATGGATCGCCAAGGCGATTGTCCGCGTGGAACAAGGGGGGATCAGCGGGGAAAGTCAAGCCGCCCGGAGGCCGAATTCCGCGTTGTGACATCCTCCCAATTTGGTATTATAGGACATGATCGGCAAGACCATCGCACACTACAAGATCCTCGAGCGCATCGGCGCCGGCGGGATGGGCGTGGTCTACAAGGCGGAGGACATCAAGCTAGGGCGCCTGGTCGCCTTGAAATTCCTGCCGCCGTACGCCCTCGACAGCGAAGAAGACCGGATTCGTTTCACCAATGAAGCGCAGGCCGCCGCCGCCCTGGATCATCCCAACATCTGCACAGTGCATGAGATCAATGAAGTCGACGGGCATCACTACATCGCGATGGCGTATGTCGACGGCACGAATCTGAAAGAGAGAATCCGTGGCGGGCCATTGCCGATCGCCGAGGCGCTCGATATCGCCGTACAGGTCGCCGCCGGCTTGAAGCGAGCGCATGAGAAGGGGATCGTCCACCGCGATATCAAACCGGCCAACATCCTCCTGGCCACCGATGGCACGGCGAAGATCTGCGATTTCGGTCTGGCCAAATCGGGGATTTCCAAGAAGGTGACGCGGACGGGAAGCACGGTCGGTACCGCCGCCTACATGTCGCCGGAGCAGGCGCGCAGTGAGCCGGTGGACCACCGCACCGACATCTGGTCGCTGGGGGTGATCCTCTACGAGATGCTGACCGGGCGGCCACCATTCTTTGCCGACCACGAGGCCTCGGTCATCTACTCGATTCTCCAGGAAGATTATACGCCGCTGTTGGAGCATCGACCGGAAGCCCCGCCGCCGGTTCCGGATATCGTCGCGCGCGCCCTGGCGAAGAATCCGGCCCTGCGTTACCAGTCGATGGCCGACGTGGAACGGGATCTGAAGGTCGCGCAGGTGGTTGCCATGGCGGGACCAGCGACAGCGGTCGCAGCACCTGAACCACAGAAACCATCTCCCAAGCCGATGACCTCCGCAGAGCCGAAACCGGCAAAGAAGAAGTCCAAAGGACTGTTTGTCGGCATCGGTGTCGTGGCGATTCTCGTGCTCGCCGTTCTGGCGGTGATGAAGTTCCGGGGGCAGAGCCCGTCTGAGACGGCCGAGTCCACACCGCCGATTGATTCCTCAGCGGCTCAGTCCGACACGATCCAGCCGCCTCCCGCTCAGGCCAAAGCCCCGCCGGTGCCCACGATCGCGGTTCTGTACATGGAGAACTTGGGCGGCGACAAGGCGGAGGATTTCTTCGCCGCCGGGATGACCGAGGATATCATCGTCGGACTCTCAAACATCCGCAAGTTGCGGGTGTTGTCACGCCAGGACGTCGCGAAGTTCCGCGGCCAGCCGCTCAGCGTGACCGACATGGGAAAGTCGCTGAAAGCCGACTATCTCCTCGAAGGCTCAGTACGGCGTGAGAAGAAGCAACTGCGGATGACGGTGCAACTGCACAAGGTCGACAGCGCTGCCACGGTCTGGGCGCAGCGCTTCGACCGTCCGGCACAGGATGTCTTCAAGGTCCAAAGCGAGATCGCCGATTCGGTAGCGGCGGCGCTGGCGATCCAGTTGTCACCCGTCGAGCTACAGACCCTCGACCGGACGCCGACGTCTGACCTCGAGGCGTACGATTACTACCTCAAGGGACGTCAGTTCCTGGACGGACGGTCCAAAGAGGACAACGCGCAGGCCGAGAAGATGCTCCGCAAGGCGATTGCGTTGGACGGCAGCTATGCGCTCGCATTGATCGGTCTGGCGGCCTCGTATCTCCAACGTGTCGATTGGTGGATTGATGCTGATCCCCAGTGGCTTGACCAGGCAACCACCCTCCTTGATCGCGCGGCCGCTCTCGACACCACACTCGCAGAATTGTACTGTGAAAGCGCAACTCTGAGCCAGCTGCGCGGCGACTATCCCAGCGCCATCCGTCTGGCACGACGCGCCGTAGGGATGCATCCTTTTGATCCTCAGCCTCACTACCTCTTGGCATTCAACCTGTTCTATGACGTGCGCTCGGATGAGGCCGACCGTGAATTCCGTCGCGCCATCGAGCTTCTGCCATCCAATCCGGACCCCTACTGGTGGCGTGCAATGATCGCCGGATTGTCTGGAAGACCGCGCGATGCAGAACGACTTCTCGCCAAGGCGCTCGAACTTGCCCCTGAGGCCGCGCACATTCGCTGGTTCGCAGCCCGTTTCTGGCTCGCCCGCGGCGATCAGGCTCAGGCGCTCAAGCAGATCCAGAAGGCCATCGAACTGAGGCCGAAGACGCCCCTTTTCATGGGATGGAATGGCGTTATCGAGCTTTGGAATCGTCAACTCGATGCCGCAACCAAGCATATCAGGGACGCGGCCGACGAGAGCGACAACCCGGAGCTTTACCATTTCCTGGGTTGGGCGTATCGGCTGAATGGCAAGAGCTCGCCGTCCGAGAAGGCCTTCCGCAACGGGATGCGTCTTGACCAGCAGCGGTTGGCACGCGACTCCGCCAACCTGGAGGTCGCCTATCGCCTCCTCTTGACGCGTTGCCTCACCGGCGAACTGAAAGACCCCGGGCCGGAATTGGACCGACTGGCGAAGATCGGCAAGAGAACCGTTGATCCCACTCTCCGTTCCTACTTCACTGCCGCCGCCTACACCGCTCTGGTAGATACCGACCGTGCCCTGGAATCGATCAAGAAGGTGTTGTCGTCCAACGTTTACGCCCCGTCGTACATCGCCGCCGATCCGCGGTTTGATGGCTTGAAGGACGATCCCCGCTTCAAGAAGCTGGTCGGGATCCCGTGACTCCCGCCCCACGGCTGATGCCGTAGGCCATTCTCTGTCGCCCCGCTGAGACTATCGGCGCTGCCGGCGCTCCGTACTGACAGGCAGGTTGCGATTCAGCGGCTCGGCTACGCGGGGCAGCCCGAGAGTGTTCCTGTGTTCGCAGACGAGAGTATCCCGCTTGACGGCCCCGCCCGAAGCTGAGTATTATCGGGATTGGAAGGGAATGCATTCATCTCTCGCCGCAGCTGAGCCGGCGATTCGAGAGGGAATACCGACAAATCAGCAAACTTCGACTGGTAGTTCTCAGAGGAGTTGAGTCCATGAGTAGTCACCTTCAGAACAAGCTGTCCCTCGCCGGCATTATTCTCGTTGGGGCTTCACTGAATGCCGCGGCGCAGACACCGCCGGAACCCGCCTGCAAGGCCGTCCCGCAGGGCCGGGTATGCCTGACCCCGAGTCTGTTCACCGACCGGGCGGAACTCAATCGGGATTACATGCTGAACTTGAAATCCAAGAACCTGCTGCAGAATTTTTACTTTGAGGCGGGGATGCACGGCCTCATCCTCGACTCCAACGGGACCCACGACGGCGAACGCATCCACATGGGCTGGGAGGCGCCGACCTGTCAGTTGAGGGGCCACTTCCTCGGGCATTGGCTTTCGGCTGCGGCTCATCTGGTCGCCTCGACCGGCGACCCCGAGATCAAGGTTAAAGCGGACTCCATTGTCGCCGAGCTCGGACGCTGCCAAGAGCGGAACGGCGGGGAGTGGGCCGGATCGATTCCGGAGAAGTACCTGACTCTCATCGCCAATGGGGATAGGATCTGGGCGCCGCACTATACCTTGCACAAGACGCTCATGGGTCTGGTCGATATGTACGTCTACGCCGGGAACGCCCAGGCGCTGGAAATCGCCAAGAAGTTCGCCCACTGGTTCTACACATGGACCAGAGAGATCCCGCGCGACAAGATGGACGACATCCTCGACTACGAGACCAGCGGCATGCTGGAAGTCTGGGCCGATCTGTACGGCATCACCGGCGAGAAGATGTATCTGGAACTGCTTGATAAATACTATCGCGGCCGCCTGTTCGATCGCCTGCTGGCGGGCGAGGACCCCCTGACCAACCGGCACGCCAACACCACCATACCCGAAGCCCTGGGCGCCGCGCGCGCCTACGAAGTGACCGGAGAGATCCGCTGGCGGAAGATCGTTGAAGCGTATTGGAAGAAGGCGGTCACCGACCGGGGATTTTTCTGCACCGGCGGCCAAACCCAGGGAGAGGTCTGGACGCCTCCGTTCAAGTTTGCGGCACGGCTTTCGGACAACTGCCAGGAGCACTGCACGGTCTACAATATGATGCGGCTGGCGGATTTTCTGTTCCGATGGACCGGGGACGCGGCGTATGCCGATTACATCGAACGGAATCTGTACAATGGCATCCTCGCGCAGCAGAACCAGATCACCGGAATGGTCGCCTACTATCTGCCGCTGGAAGCGGGGGCCAAGAAATACTGGGGCACGCCGACGGCCGATTTCTGGTGCTGTCACGGCACGCTCGTCCAGGCCCAGACGCTGCACAACCGGTATGTGTATTATGAGTCCGCTGACGGGATTATCGTGGCGCAGTACATCCCGTCCGTCCTGACCGCGAGAATCGGAGAGACCGGGGTAACGCTCCAGCAGTCCTTCGACCCGCAGGCCTGCAACGCCCAGGCCGCACACAAGGGAGACGACGTCTGGGACCGGCCCAGCCAGTGGGTCATCAACATGCAAGTGGACTGCGACGCCCCGGCTGAGTTTTCATTGAGCGTCCGGCTGCCCTGGTGGCTGGCCGGACCGGCTCGGATCGAGATCGACGGCGCGGCCATCCCGCTCACAGCCAAGCAGCCGGGCTTTCAAACGGTCCGGCGCGTCTGGAATCACGACACGGTTCGGATTACGCTGCCGGAAAAACTGACGGTTTCTCCCGTTCCGGACTTGACCGGCACCGTCGCGTTTCTCGACGGTCCGGTGGTTCTCGCGGGGATCTGCGGAGAGGAAAGGGCGCTGGTCGGCGATCCTCGAGATCCCAAGACCATACTCACGCCGGATCACGAGCGCCAATGGAGTGAGTGGATTTTCAGCCGGTACCGGACCGTCAACCAGGACCGGGGTATTCGCTTCATTCCGCTCTATGAAGTGACGGATGAGGCGTACGCCGTCTATTTCCCGGTCAGGAAATCCAGATAGCATTCCGGTCCGGGAGGAAACAACTCGCAATCGCCCCGGTCCTTTCCCGATCTTCGTCCGCCGGGTGTCCCACAGATCGGGCCCTGTCGAAAGACCTCCGACCCAGTGTGTTTTAGCCCACTGGTTTCTGGGTGGGAACTACATGGCGATGCGGAGGTGGAATGAACGCGAATCCACCTTCGAGAAGCAATTGGCTCTATCCCCAGATAGTCCACTTCCCGTCGGTGCGCTCGGGAGCGCGTTTTCCTTCCCGGGTCAGCGGGACAAGGCTGTCGTTAAGGAAGCTGGGGCTGGGAACATAGCCCATTCTTCTTCATCCTCCCGAGTTCTCTGGCCTCCATCGATCCCTTTGTGGACGACGCCCGCCCTCGGACCGCGAAGAGACACCCCTGCGGGCAAGTGACGTGTACAAGGCCGTTGTGGGACTTCGGGACAAATCGAACACATCAGCAGGGCCGCACCAAGGAATGATCCGCAGACTCAGACAATGACACCTCGGAAACCGAAACTCCCCACCGCGCTGCGCGCTTTGCGGCACCGCAACTTCCAGTTGTTCTTCAGCGGCCAACTCATATCGTTGATCGGCACCTGGATGCAGTCGCTGGCGCAATCGTGGCTGGTCTATCGCCTCACCGGCTCGGCAGTCCAACTGGGGCTGGTCGGCTTCTGCGGCCAGATTCCCGTCTTTCTTTTCGCCTCGATCGGCGGGAGCGTAGCCGATCGCTTGAACCGACACCGCATCATCATCGCCACCCAGATCTCGGCGATGGTTCTTGCCGCGATTTTGACCGTCCTGACGCTTTCCGGCCATGTGCAAGTCTGGCATGTCTTCCTGTTGGCTTCCCTGCTCGGCGTGGTCAATGCCTTCGATATCCCCGCGCGGCAGGCATTTGTGGTCGAGATGGTGGGGAAAGAGGATCTCATGAACGCCATTGCCATCAACTCCTCGATGTTCAACGGCGCCCGGATCCTCGGCCCGGCGGTGGCGGGGACTCTGGTCGCGGCCATCGGCGAGGGGTGGTGTTTCTTCGCCAATGCAACCAGTTACCTGGCGGTGATCGCCGGACTCCTGCTGATGACAGTGTCCCACCGCAAGCCGGACGTGCACGCCGGTTCCACGCTCGGCCACTACGTCGAAGGGTTTCACTATGTCGGGAAGACGGGACCGATCCGTGCCTTGCTTCTCTTGCTGGGATTGGTGAGCCTCACCGGGATGCCGTATGTGATCCTCATGCCGATCTTCGCCGACAAGATTTTGCACGGCGGACCCAAAGGGCTGGGGCTCCTCATGAGTGCGGCGGGAACCGGTGCGCTTCTGGGCGCGCTACGTCTGGCCGCGCGCCGGGCGGTGCGGGGCTTGGACCGCTGGGTGGCATTCGCTGCCGCGGGCTTCGGGACCAGTCTGATCCTGTTCTCTTTATCCCGCACCTTCTGGCTGTCGGCGGCGTTACTCCTGCCGGTGGGCTTCGCAATGATGGTCCAGATGGCATCAACAAACACGCTCATTCAAACCATGGTGCCCGACCGTCTGCGTGGCAGGGTGATGGCGGTCTACTCCATGATGTTCATGGGCATGGCGCCCTTTGGCGCTCTCTTGGCCGGTGTGCTGGCCGAGCATTTGGGCGCGCCAAAAACCGTCGCCTTCGGCGGTGTGATTTGCCTTTTGGGTGCGGCTGCCTTCCGCCGGCATCTCCCCTCTTGGCGAGTTGAAGCGCAACGCCTGACTCTCGCACAACAGATCGCCGAGAGCCCCACCCCGCCGGAGATCTCCAGTCTGTGATTCGATTCAGGACTGACCGTCTCCCAAGTGGCACGATCTAGGGGTTATGACCGCGAGGAGCGCCGTGGCCGTCTGCCTCGACACGCCTCAACGCATGGATCGGGGACAGGGTCGCGGTCACCATCCCCGCGAGGGCGGAGAAGCAGGATACATTCACAACGGAGATGTTTCCTGTAGAGGCGCTCGTTTTGGAGGGCGTTGAAGTGGCCCAGTCAGAAGATCAATGGGGGCATGGAAGAGCTACCCGTCGAGGTGGTAGATGTAAACGCTTAAGAACTAAGAAGAACAGCGTCGATGATAATTCAACTACGCCCGAAGCAATCTGGGGAATCCGGAGGAGGCCGTGGGTTAAAGTAGATTATCATAGTCGCAAGACGTTGATGAATAACCGCGAACACAGCCGGATTAGCCGAGGCCGCAAAACCGCTTGACTTTGCTTCCCCAACAAGCCACTCTGCAAGCGTAGAAGTTGTTGTACAATAACGTTTTATGACAATGTGGGCAAGATGGACAAGGTCGGGGAGCGCTTTGTCGGACAACAGAGTAGAGGCGATCCTTCATGTGGACAGTCTGTGAGTAACAGCGCGGGTCATCCCGTTTAACAGCCAGTCTTTCTACAGCTTACCTGTGCCGCACGCCTGTGGACAAAGGTGTGGGCAAAATCGACATCGCGGAGGTCCCCGCCTCGGACCAAGCTTCGTGGTTGTGCAGAATCGTGGGGGTATTGCGTGGAAACCGAGAATGACCGTGTATGGAAAGCGTGTCTAGATTACATGGAGAATCGGATTGGCCCGGAGAGTTTCTATACATGGCTTGCTTCATCCGAACTCGTTGACATCGAAGGTGATACCGCAGCCATCGCGCTGCCAAACAGGTTCGTCGCCGATTGGGTGCACCGGCGCTATACGGATCTGATCGACACAGCGCTTGCCGAAGTGACCGGATCTGCCAAACGGCACCGCTTGGAAGTGCGGGCTAAAGGTAACGGCGATGGGTCTGGGCCGCAACTCCTTGTCTCCGGGAATGGAAATGGCGATCGTGAACTCGACGAAGGTCAGGTGCAGAACCGGGTAGTTCGGGAATGTGCCGTGTCCGCGGCGCGTGCCCAGGCGCAAGTGAATCCGCGGTTCAGTTTCGACAGCTTCGTGGTTGGTCAGTCCAACCAGTTGGCGCACGCGGCGGCCATGGCGGTTGCCGAGATGCCTGGGCGGACACGTTACAATCCATTGTGCATCTATGGATCAGTGGGCTTGGGGAAAACCCATCTGGCTCAGGCGATCGGAAACGCCGTGCTTGAAAACTGCCCCGGGGCCGGTGTCTTGTACGTGACCTCGGAGAAGTTCACGAACGATTTCATTGATTCTCTGTCACGGCGAACCACGTCGGCATTCGTAACGCGTTATCGGTCGGTCGACGTCCTCTTAATCGATGACATTCAGTTCTTTGCCGGGAAGGAATCTACCCAGGAGCAGTTCTTCCACACGTTCAACACTCTCCATCAGAATGGGAAACAGATCGTGCTGACCGCGGACCGCGCCCCCCGCGACATCAAAGGACTGGAGGAACGTCTCCTGTCGCGTTTCCAATGGGGCTTAGCCGCCGACATCCGCCCGCCGGATTTCGAGACGCGGATGGCAATCCTACAGAAGAAACTGGAAGGGGAGGACATCATCCTGCCGGCGGATGTCCTCGCTCACGTAGCACGTTTCGCACAGGCCAACATCAGGGAGTTGGAGGGGGCGCTGGTGCGCCTTTTGGCGGTCAGCTCGCTCAGCGGCACACCCGTCACATTGGAGACTGCCCAATTGGCTCTCCAGGACACGCTATCGCCCACACGCAAACCAATCACGATCAAGGCGATCAACACCGTCGTCACCCAGTTCTTTGCTGTCGAGGAGGCGGTACTGCTGTCGAAGCGACGCACGCAGGACGTCGCGATGGCGCGCCAAGTGGCGATGTACCTCGCGCGCACCTTGACAAGCATGTCTCTCAAGACCATTGGCGCTGAGTACGGCGGACGCGACCATTCAACCGTCATTCATGGAGTCAATGTCGTGCGGGATGCCCTGAAGGCAGATGCTGAATTGAAGCTGCGTGTTGATCAGGCAATCACTGCTTTGCATGCCACAAGTGGGAACCAGCGTTAGCGTGCAGCGACCCACGGCGACGAGCCCGCCTCCTGAGGGCGCTTGTGCCTGGCCGTTGGTGTTATGTGGATCCGCGTAGAGAATTCTGTTGACGGGAGTGCACAAGGCGAAATACACTTGTGCTTACGGCCACCGGCTGCGGCCAGAGAAGACGTTGTTCAACACAAGCAACAGTAGAGCTAAGCCGCCTAACAGATAGCCGTGGAAGAAGATAGAGGGAATGACGCTCTCTTATCCCCTCTACCAACACGATAATGAGTATTGTCTTTCTATCTAGAGAGCTCATGACAACTCTTTATCAGTGGTTGCGGCAGATCAACTGAAGACAACGGAGAGTTAGAGCCAATGAAGTTCTCTCTCAAGCGGGATGAGTTTGCAGCAAAGCTGCAGGCCGTGCTGGCGGTGATCTCAACGCGCACGACGCTGCCGATCCTGGGGAATGTCCTGTTGAACGCTGAAGGTGAACGTGTGTCACTGGCGGCAACAGATCTTGATCTGTCCATTACAGGACATGTTGCTGCCCGTGTCACAAAGCCCGGGGTGACTACGGTCCCGGCACGGACACTGGCCGAAATGGTACGTGAATTGCCCGATGAAGAGATTCAGATCGCGGTAACGAATCACCGGATGGAAATTAAGTCCGGGCATGGTGTCTATCGTATGAGTGGGTTGTCTCCGGAGGAGTTCCCCCGCCTGCCGGGTATGCCGGACGGAGGCGGGATTTCCATCCCCGCCGATGAGCTTCAGACGATGGTGCAGCGCACAACGTACGCGGTGTCGAACGATGAGACACGGCCAGCACTCAATGGTGTTCTCTGGCATGCCAGCGGCGACGAGATGCACATGGTGGCAACCGATGGTCACCGGCTCGCGCGGGTCACTGTGCCGGGGAATCGTCTGGCAGGATTCAAAGATGAGCTCATCCTCCCGCCGAAGGCGCTCTCACTGGTGGTCAAGATGGTCGGCGAGGGGACAAGCGAGGTTATCATCCTGTTTGGTGAGAAGAACATCGTGTTTCGCGTGGGGGATATCGTCATCACGTCCCGCCTGATCGAGGGGCCATATCCGAACTACCAGCAGGTGATTCCCAAGGACAATGACAAACTCCTGCGTGTGGACGCTGCAACTCTGGCGGCGGCCGTGCGCCGTGTCGCGGTTCTGTCGAACACATTGACCCGCCAAGTCCGGTTCTCGCTGTCCCATAATGGAATCGAGTTGTCGGCGACCAACCAGGACGTAGGCGGCGAAGCCCGTGAGACGGTGGCCTGCCACTACGAAGGCGACGACCTCGAGATCGGCTACAATGCACATTATGTCTTGGACATGCTGAAGAACTTCGACCCCGGTGAAGTAGTCTTCCAGCTATCGACATCAATTGCCGCGGCGCTGGTGCACTCAGCGGATGAGGCCCAGAAGGACAAGTACCTCTGCTTGGTGATGCCGTTGCGGCTGGCGGACTGAGGGACCAAACGTTGCGACGCGACGCTGCCAGACGAGCATTGGACAGCCCGCTGGCGAGTTGTGGCCGTTTCGTTTGAGATTACCCTCCCTTGCGTCAGAATTCGCACAAAGTACTGGCCTGATCGCCGCATAACTCATTGTGTGACAATCGCTGTGGGGGCGACCGCGCAGGGGATTATACTTGGCGGTCTTTGAATCTCTTTGTATCTTATAGGGTTAGCTCGCCCAAAGGGGCGGCGGTAGCGGAGTGCACCTTGGGTAGACCAGCATCGATTGGAGCGATTCTCAAAGAGCGGATTGCCGCCTTAGGGATCGGGAAGCGGCTTAAAGAGGCCGCGATTGAGCCGCGCTGGGCGGAGCTGGTGGGGCCGGAAATTGCCGCCCATACACGCGTCATCAAACTGGATGCCGGAAAGCTCCTTGTCGCGGTCGATGAAGCGGCGTGGCGGCAGGAATTGTTGTACCAGAGAGAGGCTATTGTCGCGAAGTTAAATCAGGAAGTCGGGGGGGACGAAATCATCGTCAGCGACATCCTGTTCACAGGGCCGACGATCGCACAAGGGAAAGCAGATTCCTCGCTTCCCTCGACTTCGCTCGGGACAAGCCGCTCGGAGTGACATGTCGGTTGTCTGCGGGAGCGGACGGCAGAGGGGGATATGATGGCAGACATAGTCGAGACAACACCCAACGCGGCGGCGACGGTCAGTTACGACGCCAAAGATATCCAGGTCCTCAAGGGGCTGGACGCGGTGCGCAGACGGCCGGCGATGTACATCGGCGACCTAGGGCCGCGCGGTCTGCACCACCTCGTCCATGAGGTGGTAGACAACTCGATCGATGAAGCGATGGCGGGATTTTGCGACCGGATCCAGGTCGTCCTTAAACGCGACGGATCGGTTGAGGTCACCGACAACGGTCGCGGCATTCCGGTCGACATGCATCCGACCCAGAAGAAGCCGGCGTTGGAAGTGGTCATGACCATGCTGCATGCCGGCGGGAAGTTCGACCATCAGACCTACAAAGTCTCGGGCGGGTTGCACGGTGTCGGCGTGTCGGTGGTCAATGCGTTGTCGATCGCCTGCACGGTCGAGGTGTTCCGCGACGGTTTGATTCACCGCCAGTCGTATGTGCGCGGGGAGCCGGCCGGGCCGCTGGAAAAAGGCGGCAAGACCAATCGCAACGGAACGCGCACGACCTTCAAGCCCGATCCGGAGGTGTTCAAGAAGGTCGCGTTTGCGTTTGACGTGCTGGCGGCGCGGCTGCGAGAGTTGGCGTATCTGAATCGCGGCATCAAGATTGAGCTTTCCGACGAGGCGACCGACCGGCACCTGGTATTCCACTACACCGGCGGCTTGGCGGCGTTTGTCGAGTATCTGAATGAAAACAAAGCGCCGCTGTTCAAGAAGCCGGTGGTAGTCGAGCGCACGCGCGAGGAGATCCAGATCGACGTGGCGCTGCAGTACAACGATGGGTACCAGGAGAACATCTTCTCATTTGTGAACAACATTCCCACGATCGAGGGCGGGACGCACCTCGTGGGGTTCAAGGCGGCGCTGACGCGTTCGATCAACAATTACGCCACCAAGAACAATCTTCTCAAGAGTGTCAACTTCACGGTCCAGGGGGAGGATACGCGCGAGGGATTGACCGCGGTGATCGCGGTGAAGGTTCCCGATCCGCAGTTTGAAGGGCAGACCAAGACCAAGCTGGGCAACTCCGAAGTGAAGGGGATTGTCGAATCGGCGGTTGGCGAGGCGCTCTCGGAGTTCTTTGAAGAGAATCCGCCGACCGCCCGCAAGATTGTCGAGAAGATTATCACGGCCGGGCAGGCGCGTGAGGCGGCGCGCAAGGCGCGTGATCTGACCCGTCGCAAATCGGCGCTCGATTCGGGCGGTTTACCGGGGAAGCTGGCCGATTGCGCGCTCGATGATCCGGAGTTGTGCGAGATCTTCATTGTCGAGGGGGACTCGGCGGGCGGGAATGCCAAGCAGGGACGCGACCGGAAATTCCAGGCGATTCTGCCCTTGAAGGGAAAGATCCTCAACGTGGAAAGGGCGCGGGTGGACAGGATTCTGTCCAACGAAGAAATCCGCACGATGATCACGGCGCTGGGGGCGGGGTTCGGTGAATCATTCGACCCGGCCAAGTCGCGTTATGGCAAGGTCATTATCATGACCGATGCCGACATCGATGGGTCGCATATCCGCACGCTCCTGCTCACGTTCTTTTTCCGTCACATGAAGGAACTGGTGGAGCAGGGACGGGTCTACATCGCGCAGCCGCCTTTGTTCCGGGTCAAGAAGGGGGCCAAGGAAGTGTACGCTTACTCCGACGACGAGAAAGATCGCCTCGTGCGCGAGATGGGCGGCGAGAAGGGCGTGGGCGTCGGCCTCCAGCGCTACAAGGGGCTGGGCGAAATGAACCCGGATCAATTGTGGAAGACGACGATGGACCCGGAGACGCGGACGCTCCTGCAGGTCTCCATGGAAGACGCCACCGAGGCCGACCATGTCTTCACGATGCTGATGGGCGACGAGGTCGAGCCGCGCCGCAAGTTCATCGAGGAGAATGCGAAGTACGTGAAGAATTTGGATGTGTAGACCGCACCGATGGAATGCAGCTTCATGAGTCCGCCCGAGCACATCAAGTCTCCGAAGGATCTGGTCACCACGCATTCCGCGATCTGCGCCGGGTTCCTGGCGCAAGCTGTGGCGAAGACGGAAAAGGCAAACCCCTATGTGAAGGCGGCCATCGTCTTCTGGAGAGCGCTTCGTCGTGTTAGAGTCCCTAGGGAATTGATCGATGCAAAAGAACTGCGTGACGATCTCCTTGCCGCTGCCGGGTTCTCGGAGAAGGCGAAGGAGCACCTGAGCGATAAGGAACTGCAGGATGCGCTGAGGACCGTGCTGTCGCGCTTCGCGGGGCGTAAGGCAGGCTGGCGGGAGCAGGTGTTTTGCATGTATCTCCTCACAAAGGGAGATTCTCTCGGCGGGAGCATGAGAAACCTGACCGGGGCGATTGCGGGCAAGAGAGTTGCCGAATCGGCGGTGAGACAACTGACGGCGCTTGGTCACACGACCAAGCTCGAATACACAAACCAAGACAAAGAAAAGGTGGAATCGATTTCGTGGGATGAGCGCAGTCTCGTGTTCGACAAGAAGATCCCATTCATCGGCAACAACGTCGACGTGATATTGCTGCAGAGGGAACGCAAAGAGGCCCTGTGCAAGGAGATGACAGCCGACAAGTCGCGATACAGGGCCTGCGGGGAATTGAAGGGCGGGATCGATCCGGCTGGTGCGGATGAGCACTGGAAAACCGCGAGTACGGCCTTGCAGCGCATTCGAGAGAGCTTTGATCCGAAGGTGAGACCGAGGCTTTTCTACTTGGGTGCCGCGATCGAACAGAGCATGGCGATGGAAATCGTGGAACAGTTGAATGACGGACGGCTTGACTACGCGGGGAATCTCACGCGGCCCGAGCAAGTTCACGATTTGATCGCGTGGCTGACTTCGCTTTAGATCTCCACACGTATACACATTTCCGCAGTTCTTCTCTTCCGTGCACGCCCATCTGCTGGCTGCTGTTTCCTTTTCCGCGGGGCAACACCCAGATCGTCTCGACAGACAGGCCCACGTTCTCTGCGATATCCGAGAGCATCAGGTCCACGGGAACTTGAATTCCCTGGTATCTGACGTTGTCGTTCACCATATAGAACAGTCCACTTGGCTTCAGTTTTGCGGCGAGCGCTGCGAGCACGACCGCCATCTCCCTGAAGTAGTTGCGGACCATCCGGACTATTCCGTTGTTGTTGAGGAGGTCGCTTTCGCGACAATAATCCAGATACTCCAAGATGGCCTGCAGCAAGCTCTGATTCTCGAAGGCGGCGATTCCCTTTCGATAGGCCGAGCAGCCGATACGTCTCTCAATGTCCTCTTTGTCACGGTTTTCGACGGTGCAGGACAACATCTCTTGTCGGAGATGACGGAACCCGGCTTCACTCGTTCCTAGGAAAGCGAGCTCAAGGGCGTACGTGCGTGTGTAGTCATACCGGTTACAGTACGGAGGTGAAGTCACGATGGCATCGAAAGACCTGTCACCTAGAGTGGGGATGAGGTCCAGGCAGGATCCAGAGAGAAGGGTGATCCGACCATGCTGGGGTGCGTATAGCTGACGCAGGAAGTCCGCAGGGCTGAGGTCAGCAGCGATCTCATTGATCTTATCCGTCACCGCTCGATCGAATCCTGCGATAGTCCCCTTGTCGAACCTCTTCCGACCCAAGGTCCTCCCTGATCGGAAGTCCCACCTGAGATACTGTCCGTCCTTGCGCGTGAAGCTGATCGCCTCCAGTACGCTCATTGCGGCGAATCGCAATACCCTCTTCAGATCCGGATCCCGGAGCTTGTCTACTTCGTGGAGATACCTTCCGAGCTTCGTCTCGTTTTCGGCAGAGAACGCGCCTTCAGTGATCCTAACGTGCGGAAAAGGGGCGGCAGGACCCTTGGTGGTCCAGGCGTGGGACTTGGCAAACTCCCGGAGCCGAGCTGCGGTCGAATCGGCTGCCATTTGAGAAAGCAGCGCACGAACTTCGACGACTTCGGAACTGGACGGCAGCAATTCGATGCCAACCGCGTCTATACCTCTCTCGCTCGCACCGAAGAGTGCTGTTCCAGATCCGACAAAAGGATCCAGAATCAATCCCTTGGTTAGACCAGCGGCATCAAAGAGATACCGCATCAACTCGGCGGAAAACCCCTCTTTGTATTTGTACCACCGATGTCCGTTCTCGGAGCGGTTGGCTTGGTAGCTGACGAGCGTTCGATCAAGATCGGTGTTCACCTCTAGTTTTTGACGGAAGGTTTCTGTGAGGCGCTTCTCAGCTTTCTCGATCTCCGCCAGTAGTGCGCGTTCGTTTCTCATAATCGCCTCGCAAGAGTCTCTCGTCTGCCAATTGTACATACGTCATGGCAGGCAGGAACGGTCAATCACTTTCTACCGCGGGGTGTGCCGCGGCGCAGGCGGGAGAAAAGAAACCCCGTCCGCGCACGGTAGGTGTCCCAATCGCTGCCTAAGCGCGCCCGCAGCACGGCTTCCTCCAACCGGGCGCTGTTTCCCACCCTGCGTCCGTCGTGACCGCGCAACGGTCAGGACGGTCTTGGGTGGGGCACAAACGCCCCTGGCTCACGGCGTCAGATTCCCCTCACCCCCGGCCCTCCCCGTCAATGGGGAGGGAGATTTTCACCCACACAGGACCGCGCCGCCGTTGACGTTGAGGACTTCGCCGGTGATGAAGGAGGCCCAGTCGGAGGCCAGAAAGACGATGGCGCCGGCGATTTCCTCGGCTTGCGCGGGACGGCGCATCGGGATCTCGCGCAGATATAACGGCGCATCAGGGGAGGCGAGCGCCTCCTGCGACATGTCGGTCGCCACCCAGCCGGGCGCGACACAATTTACACGGATTCTCTCATTGACCAGTTCGGTCGCCAGCGATTTGGTGAACGAGATCATCGCGCCTTTGGTCGAAGCGTAGTGCGAATGGTAGGCCTCGCCGCGTTGGCCGGCGGTCGAGGAGATGTTGATGATCGAACCGCCCTGCTTGGCCAGGTGCGGCGTGGCGGCGCGGGTGCAATAGAACATGCTTTTCAGATTCACATCGATCATCTCCGAGAGCTGCTCCGAGGTGATCGTGGTGATCGGCGCTTCCTTCCAGATCCCCGCATTGTTGACCAGGACGTCGAGCCGTCCGAAATCGTCTACGACCAATTCCATCATGCGGTTGACCGCCAATTCATCGGCGACATCGGCCTGGTAGGCGTGGGCACGGATAGGGTATACCTTCAGCTCCCTCAGCACCGAATCGACCGCCTCTTGGTTTTCCCGCCAGTTGAGGGCTAAATCGGCGCCATGCTCGGCGAAGAGCAAAGCGGCGGCGCGTCCGATGCCGCGTGAGGCGCCGGTGATCAGGATCAAACGGCCGTTGAAATCGATTTTCATTCTTCCCTCGTGGGTTCCGCCACAAACCGGTTGAATCGTTGGTGGTGAAGGGCAATATACCGAGTCCGGCGGCGGTCGGGCAATGCGGCGTGCGCCCCCCACCCCAGCCCTCCCCGTCAACGGGGAGGGGGCGAAGCTCGGCGCGGAGCGTTGCGTCAACGGGGAGGGGGCAAGGCGGTCCTCCCCCCGTTGACGGGGGGAGTCAGAGGGGGGGCTACCCTCATCCAGAATGACATGTGAGAAGTGAATCGCCATGCGACTGCGCTGGGTTTACAGCATTCTGATCGTTGAGCAGGTGATCGCGTCGGGGACATTCCTGGCGGCGAAATGGGCGCTGGCGGAATTCCCGCCTTTGACCCTGGCCTTCCTGCGTTTTCTCATCGCCGCCTGCGGCCTCTATGTCATTCATCGGGTGTGGCCAGAGCGCAAGCCGGTCGCACGCAACGATTGGGGAAGAATCGCGCTGCTCGGCGTCCTGGCCGTGGTGGTGAATCAGGCCTTCTTTCTCTATGGTCTGCGGTTCACTTCGCCGACGCATGCGGCGCTTCTGTACGGCGCGACCCCGGTGCTGGTGTTTCTCTTTGCGGTTCCCCTTTTGGGTGAACAATCGACACTGCTGAAGAAGATCGGCGTGCCCGTGACGTTCTTGGGTGTAATGGTGGTGGTCTTCCAACGCGGGCTGGAATGGTCGACGAAGGCCTGGTTGGGGGATTTGCTGATCTTCCTGGCGGTCGTGGCGTGGGCGTTGTACACCGTGCTCGGCAAGCCATTGGTCGAACGATATGGCGCCGTGCATGTCACGGCGCTGTCGCTGGTGGCGGGAACGATCTTCTTCGTGCCAGTGGGGGCGTTCACCATCGGCGGATTTGATCCCGGCGCCATCTCGGCGCGGGGGTGGTGGTCGCTTCTGTACATCGCGATTGGGACATCGGTAGTCTGCTACACGATCTGGTTCTGGGCGCTGGAGCGTCTGGAAGCGACCAAAGTGTCGGTGTTCAACAACCTACAGCCGGTGATCACAGCGCTGTTGTCCTTTTGGCTTTTGGGGGAACGGCTCGGGGTGCTGTTGATTGTGGGCGGCGTGTTGGTTATCATAGGAGTTGTGCTGACGGAGCGGGGTTAGAGTTGACCCGCCAGGACAAGCACTTGTAGAGTGAGTGAATAGGCAAGGGGCTAAAGCCCCTTGTCCTCGAGGCATACGTCAGAATGAACCCAACAGGCAAGGGGTGATGTCATGGACAAGATTATCAAGCACATCGATGAAAACAAGAAGCGGTATCAGGACGAGTTGTTTGCGCTGGTGCGCATTCCCTCGGTGTCGGCGGACCCGAAGTACAAGAACGACATCCGTCGCGCGGCTGAATGGACCAGAGACAAGCTAGCCTCGATGGGATGCACGGCGCGTCTGGTTGAGACCGATGGACACCCGATTGTCTACGGTGAGTGGCTGAAGGCGCCGGGGAAGCCGACGGTGCTGTTCTATGGGCACTACGACGTGCAGCCCGCCGATCCGCTTGATCTGTGGACCACGCCGCCGTTTGAACCGACCGTGCGCGAGGGGAACGTTCACGCCCGCGGTTCCTCGGATGACAAAGGGCAATTTCTGGCCAATATACTGGGGACGGAAGCGTTCTTCCAAACCCGGGGTGGGCCGCCGGTGAACGTGAAGTTCCTCATTGAGGGCGAAGAAGAAGCGACCTCGACCAGCCTGGACAAATTCATCGCCGCCAATACGGCGCTGCTGAAATGCGACCACATCGTCATTTCCGATACCGCGCAGTTCGCGAAGGGATATCCGGCAATCACCTACGGTCTGCGTGGGATCTGCTACATGGAGATCTTCGTGCGCGGTCCGAAAATGGATCTGCATTCGGGGCAATATGGCGGCGGCGTCGCCAATCCCGCCAATGCACTTTCACGCATCATCTCGCAGTTGCACGATCCGACGACGGGGAAGGTTACCGTCCCGGGATTCTATGATGATGTGGCAGAGTTGACGCCGGTGGAGCGGGCCGAGTTCGCCCGGCTCCCGTTCGATGAGGCTGCCCTGAAAGCGCGCCTCGACGTGACCGAGTTGCCCGGGGAAAGAGGATATACGCTGCACGAGCGCTTCTGGGCCCGTCCGACCTGCGATGTCAATGGGATGAAGTCGGGGTATCAGGGGGTCGGCGCCAAGACGATCATTCCATCGGAGGCCTCGGCGAAGATCTCAATGCGTCTCGTCCCGAACCAGCGCCCAGAGAAAGTGCAGGCGGCATTCGAGAAGTACATTCGTTCCCTCTGTCCCCCTGGTGTGCAGGTGCGCCTGGAGTGCCACGGGAAAGCCAAGCCGGTGGTAGTGCCGAATGATTCGCCGGTCTTAACGAAGGCGCGCGCGGCGCTGGAGAAAGGATTCGGCGGCAAGTCGGTGCTCATGCGTGAGGGCGGGTCGATTCCGGTCACTGAAACTTTCCAGGACAAACTCGGCGTGGCGGCGCTGTTGGTCGGGTATGGGCTGCCGGATGACAATCTGCATTCGCCGAATGAGAAGTTCTCGCTGGAGGACTTCCATCGGGGGATTAAGACCGCGGCATACTTGATTGATGAATTGTCGCGATAGCAGGGTGGCGGGCTCATTTCGCACGACAATTCGCGGACCACGCAGGGTGGATTCGATCCACCAGAGGCATTGTGGCGGGGGGCTGAAAGCCCCCTGTCCGCATTGTGGATATGACTATGGTAGTTGATGAAGTGACCGTCGGTCCCCTGCAGGAGAACTGCTACATCGTTGGCGATGAGACCACGGGCGAGGGGATCGTGATCGATCCCGGCGATGAGGCGGGGCGGATTGTGGCGAGGGTGCGGCGGCTGAGATTGAAGGTCGGGAAGATCGTCAACACTCATGCGCATGTCGATCATATCGCGGCGGCGCAGGCGGTGAAAGAGGAATTGGGCGCGAAGCTCTATCTGCATCCGGCCGAACAGATACATTTGCCAGGGCTGCTCGAATACGCCTTGATGTTCGGCCTGTCGGACGCGCGGATGCCAACGGTCGATATCGCATTGCATGATGGCGATGAGATTCCTTTTGGTTCTCGGCGGATTTTGGTAACGAACACGCCGGGACACACGCCCGGGCACTGTGTGCTGCGGATCGGGGACGATCTGTTCTGTGGGGATTTGATCTTCGCCGGATCTATCGGCCGGACCGATCTTCCGGGCGGCGACTATGAGGCGATGGTCGATTCACTTGAAACGACGATTCTCACGCTTCCCGATGAGACCCGTCTGCATCCCGGCCACGGTGAATCGACTACGGTGGCGGTGGAGCGACGACTGAATCCCTTTCTGCGTGGGCTTTCGGCGAAACCCCGACCTGCCGCTGGCCACTAGGCACTCTGTGTATTGACCAGATCGAGAAGAATCTGAAAGCCCGGCTCGAATCTCGAAAAAGAACAAGACGGTCGACAAGAAGGGGATATCTATGAAGATGAGTGCCCTACTGGCTCTGATGGGTATTGGGCTAGGGTGGTGCGCCAGTGACGGCGCGTCTGGAGAGACAGCGTCAATTGATCTTGCACGTGCGCGGCAGTATTTTGCAGAGTTGAAGAGAATCGCCGACGCCGATGGCGGCAGGCTTTGGGGCGTGCCGCTTTGCGGGCCCACATTGCTCGCAGATCCGAACAGCCGTACGGTCGTTGCCAACCAGTCGGATCAGGGTGGACGGCTTACGGCCGACGATGGAATCTACGTGGGGCATTTGGAACCTGAGGTTAGTATCGCCAATACGGCCATCGAGTGGTCGGGTACTGTCTGGACAATGGTTAGTTGGAACGCCTTGTCCTATACCGATCCGTATGACCGGGCGCGGTTGCTGATTCATGAGAGCTGGCATCGCATACAGATGGAGATCGGAATTCCATCGGTCGTGACCGCCAATGTTCATCTTGATGGCATCGGTGGCCGGGTTTCTCTTCTGCTCGAGTTTCGTGCCCTTGGCCGGGCGCTGCTCGCCGGCGAGAAATCTGCACAGAGGGAGGCGATCATAGACGCACTCATCCTGCGACGATATCGCCAGTCACGGTTTCCGAACAACAACGAGAACGCCTTTGAACGACACGAGGGTATGGCCGAATACACCGGTTTGAAACTGTGCGGCCTGCCGGATTCGCTGCTTGTCCGGATCGCGGCACGTAGACTCAAACTCGGCGAAGACAACGATGGTCTCGCCAACTCGTTTCCCTATCTGACCGGTCCTGCCTTGGGATTGCTGCTGGATCATTACGATGCCGCCTGGCGGGCAAAAGTGTGCAAAGGAGCCGACCTGGCGGCCCTGCTCGCCGCGGCAATCGACTGGCACGCTCCGATCGGAGATGAACAACTTCAGGCTGCCGCCGACCTAGTTGGCGCCAAGTATGACGCCGCTAAACTCTTGGTGGACGAAACGGCTCGAGCAGCCCGCCAGGAGCAGACAGCCGAGGCGTATCGCAGCCGGTTGCTCGCGCACGGACGGTTGTTAGTCCCGAACAACAACCTACAGTTCAGCTTCAACCCGCAGGAGAAATTGATTCCGCTTGATACGATAGGCGTGATCTATGAAACGATGCGTCTCACGGGTGATTTTGGAGTGCTGGAGGTCACTAATGGAATCCTGCGGACCAACGACTGGCAGTTCTTTGTCGTGGCCGCCCCTGATAAGGTCGAAGGAGAGTCGATTACTGGGGAAGTATACACATTACAGCTGCATCCCGGATGGCAGATCGTGGCTAAGGGGAAAGGGACGTTTGTCATCGAGAAACAATAGAGGCAAACCCGCAGGTGTCCTCTGAAACTCATCTCCATCCCGGCCACGGTGAATCGACTACGGTGGCGGTGGAGCGACGTCTAAATCCTTTTCTGCGTGGGCTTTCAGCGAAGGTGAGGCCCAGTGTTGATCATTAGCCGCTCTATACATTATTAGTATGCGCAATTCCTGATTCCCCTCGTGCGTTCTGCGATGAGCCGATCTCACATCACTTGAGCCGAAGGGACGGCGTCGGGCGCCATATCTTGTGTTCATTCGTTTACCACGAGCTTTCTGTAGTGGCTAGCACATCAACACCAAGCACAAAGTAGTTTCACGGTCTGGGCCTCAAATCTCGATCGCGGGGATCCTGGGCGCCGGTTTTTGTTTGGCTCTTCCTGTTGATTTTTCATAATCTACGGGACGAAAGCCATGCCGGCCTGTCTCCTGCCGGCGCCATGTTACGGCGGACACAAGGGGCGGAACATAAGTTGCCCGTTGGTGTTGAGTGAGTGGGAGCGAAGCTCGGCAGGCGCGAAGCAGGTGCCGCTTGGGTGATCGCTCGCAGTTTGAGCGCCTGATCAAAGGCCAGCTCGATTCGCTGTATCGCACGGCGTTGCGGATGACAAAGAACACCGCCGACGCCGAGGATTTGGTGCAAGAGACATGTCTCAAGGCGTATCGCTACTACGACCGCTTCGAGGAAGGCTCGAACCTACGGGCCTGGCTGTTCAAGATCCTTACCAATCTTTTCATCAACCGCTATCGCAAGGAAGCGAAGGCGCCTTCGCAGGTGGAATTCGACGAGGCGGAAGAGTATCAGCTCTACGGGCGCATGTTGGAGAGCGGTGCGGTGACGATGGGACAGAGCCCGGAGAAGCAGTTGTTCGACAGTATGGTGGGCGCCGACATCGAGCGGGCAATTGATGAATTGCCGGAGGATTTTCGCATCGTGGTTGTGATGGCGTTCATCGAAGGGTTGTCGTACGAGGAGATCGCCGCAGCGCTGGATGTGCCGATGGGCACGGTGAAATCGCGTCTGTTCCGGGGCCGGAAGCTGTTGCAGAAGGCATTGATGGAGCGGGCGCGTGAAGCAGGGGTGATTGGGCCGTCATGAGGCCGGTGTGATGGCGGCCGACAGGGGTTCATTCCCGATTTGGGTCGGATCGATGGCGCAAACCCTCATCCTGGGGGGATGATCTTGGGAGAAGTCCCAGCAACCTTGTGAATGATTTCGCATTAGAGCAGAACGAAATGGACTGTTGCCGTTGGTGCCGCTCGGCTTCCCCGGAGAAGCCGGGGAACAACAACGAGAAACACCACGGTTGAGTAGTTTGGCGGGTCCGACACGAGCTTGAGGGTCCAATGAGAGTCCCGACCGCTTGCAGAGAGGGCAAAGGCGCGTGCATACAGATGTCGACTGCCGGGTAGCCCTGGCCAAGCTATACGAATACCTCGACGGCGAATTGGGGGCAGCCGACCGGGCGGCGATCGCGACACACTTGGAGGTGTGCCGTCCCTGCCTGTCGCACTTTGAAGTTGAGCGGCTGTTCCATGAATTCGTGGTGCGACGTGTGCCGCGTCCGGAGGCACGCGCGGAATTCAAGGATCAGTTGCTTTTGCGCATTGCTCAGGAGACGCAGGCCTCATCGCCCCCCACCAGCCGCCCAGATGACGCCCCCCGCGACCAAGGTCGCGGCTTTTTCCCCCTGATCGGGCGGTTCGCCCTGGCGGCGGTGATCGTACTCGGACTGGGTCTGGGTGCCTCTTGGCTGGCGCAGAAATATCGTGGCGGGCGTGGCGATTGGGCGATGCTGGGCGGATATCACCACGACAAGATTCCTGTCGAAGAGGTGGGCATTGAGACTGCCGATTTTGCGATGGCCAAGGCATTTGTCGCGGAGCACATGGATCCAGCGCTGGCGGAAACCTTGCCCTCACGCCTCCCCGCAGGTCTGACGATCCATGCTTCGTGCATTCTACCCTGGCGCTCCACGAGGATGGCCCATCTGGAGCTGGTCATGAAGGGATATGGGCCAGACGACAAGGAAGAGGCGCTTTCCGTCTTTGTGATTCCGGCGGTCTTCTCTCCGGAGAAAGGCGGGCCGGAGGTTCATACCGCGGCTCGCACCTACCGCACGGCGGTGATCGGTTGTTGTCGGGTGGTGGCGTGGCGTGACAGCGACAAGTACGACTGCGTTCTGGTCGCCGATACCGAGATCGGACAACTCGTCTCTCTGGCCGAGGCGTGGGAAGGGATGCACCAGCAGTCAGTCAGGGGTGGTGCGTCGGGAGGCCTCGATTTCTCGCTGCTATCACTTGTGGATCGATAGGCGGCGTCTCATCCGGTATGGGTGGGGTCTTTCGTAAGCCCTCTTGCGCCCCGTTGAGGCCTTCTTGATTCAATCTCCTTGCATTCCAGCCTTGGCGCCTTGGGCTAGAACCGGAGACTCATGTGCATAGCGCGCACCCAGCGAGCCTCCGTCAGGCGATGTAAGGGTGGTTCGCAGACCATTCGTAGACTGGGTGAATGCGGTCGCTCACCCCGCCTTCTGAGTGGGATCTTCGACGAGCGGCTCCTACGGGAAACGGCATCTGGCGTGATCGAGACATCGATTCTGTGAGGCCCGGCGAGGGCTCTTGCCTTTCTTGATGCTCTAATACCCCCCTATTGGGGGTTTTCTGTTTAGGGAAATGAAACGAGGATCGGTGCGACAAGAATGTGAAAACGAACACAAAGATTTGTGGTACTTGAGTGCAAGCTCTACCCTATCTTGCAACTACCGCTAAATCTTAAAGCCATTCTTTGCGAGTGTGGCTCTAACTGAAAAAGCCGATTTGGGTTGAGTGAAAAAATCTTCGAGGGCAGCCAAAAAAAGCCTTGCGGCTCCTCGGGGGTGGTCCCATATTGGCGCCCCAAGTTGGGTCCCACGCCTGCGGCGGGGGACAGGGAGGGAAGCGGATCACCAACAATCCGCTAAACCGTTGGGGTCGGCGGTCCGATAATCCAGATTGACCCATACCCACAGGGTGTGGGGCGGTTCCCATAAGTCACGGTGGGAACAATTGACTTGACATCGCGGCGGCGCGGTGCTTTCTGTTGGCGTCATTCATGGGCACCCCGGCCGCCGTGGCGGACGGGATGACATGAGCAAAGCGAGTTGAGGGATTGTTGCAGGCGAACGGAATGCCGAAAAAAGAGTCAGGACGACACGGTTTGGTTTCGTCTCCGCCGCACAATCCGGTGAGGGTCATCTGCTTTATTTTGGCCACCAGGGGAACCTAAGCCTGCGAACCATGGAGGGTCGAAGCGGTTTGATCAGGCGCGCTCGGCGGCGACAGGAGGTCGCCAAAACAATGCTTGCGCGTGTCGCGGCGGGTTGTTTTCGTTAGCGACGACGCCGGGGGGCCCGGGGCCGATGCGGCGGCCCAAAGGGCGAAAGTGCGTGCCTGAAGACTGAAATTTAGAAACAACTTACTGAAAAGGGGGGGTCATGCAGGAACCAACGGCGACAAGCTGGTTGCCATTTTTTGCTTTTCATAGGCCAAGGAAGAGAGAAGAGTTTATTTCGTTTCCGGGAGGAGGAACAAAAGACAACATGTACCGAATCAGCAGAAGTGCGCGATCGTCCTGCGGAGTGAGCGGGGCGGGCTATCCTCAGGAAGGGGGAGCGCGGATGAAACCATCCTGGAGAATGGGTGTGTGGGTGGCCCTGGCCGCCCTGTGTCTGACCGGGCTGTCGGCGTCACCGGCGGTGGCTCAGGCCTGGACTGGCGTGAATGCCAGGTTCTCGCAGCCGACGGCGGACGATGGCGCCGACTCGTGCGGCATCGTCGAATGGCGCTACACCGCTTACAAGCAGCGCTGGATCAACTACGCCGGGCCGACCCGGACGGGCGTGCCGATCATGAGCTTCCGCATCTGGGATACCGACGCTGATGCGGACACGCTGCGGAAGATCATCGTCACGAGCGTTTGCGAACGGACCAACACGATCAGCCGGATTTATCTGTATCGTGATGCCAGCCCGGCGAACCCGCGGGATACGAATTCCTATTATGGCGGCGGCGACGTGCTCTTGCAGCAGGTGCCGATCGGGACGGCGTTCCAGACCAACGACTCGGTGGTCATCACGGGCCTGAGCGACGTGATCGCTGCCAACGATACGGTCTGGTACCACCTCGTAGTCGACATGAACACGGCCGGAATCGGGAACAACCCGCTGTACAATGAAACCGGCGTCATGGTCGTCATTCTGCCGGATCACATGGAGATTGATGAGACAGGCGGCGCAAATCGCATCGGTCCGGCTGACACGATGGGCGTCGGACCTGGCGGCGGTGGGGCCATGGACGGCACCGGCGACAACAATAATGCGTGCGTCGCCGAGGCGCCGGCAAACAACGCCTACTCGATCATCATCGACAACACCGGGCCGGAATGCGCTTCCTTTACCTACTGGAACGTAGACCGGGCATGTGACAACGCCTGCGACGACGCTGATAGCGTGATCAGTCTGGGCGACTCAATACGGATCCTACTCAATCTGGACATCACCAGTCTGCCGACGGACACGTGCGCGACGGGATGGCCCAAAGTCTTCGTGAAGGAGTTCACCAGCAACTCGGGCGCGGTCTCGATGGGGCGGTACAAGGGGTGGCTCAACTACGGCCACTTCGTGTACGTGGCGGATATCGATTTTTCCGACACCACGAACCTCCCGGTTCTTGCGACCGACTCATTAGACTGGATGAATGTCGGGCCGACAGTCAACACTCCGATCGACGTCATTGCCGGCTTCTACTATCTCATAGCGGAGACGAAGGACGTCGCCGGAAACGTGGCGCGGTGTTCTATCCTCGTCAACCAGCCGATCGACACGAAGAAGCCGGCGGTGACGGGGCGGCCGCACACGTGGGCGCTCTATTACGATGCCAATGGCAACGGCGTGGTCAACCCGGGTGACACGGTTCGCTTCTACATTGATATGTCGAACGAGCCGTTCGGCGAGATCTGCAAGGTGACGGTAACGCTGTACGATTGGTACGGTGTGCCGCAGACCTTCACGCTGACCGACAACGCCGGCGACCGCAAGTTCGAATACAAGCACGAAGTCGGCGTGGGGATCCTCGACGTTCCGGCGGGCGACACGGTACAGATGATTGTCAACGACAACGCCTGTAACGTGGACTCGATCTCGGTTTCCATCAGCAACGCGATCGACAATGTGCCGTTGCAGATGGCGGCCTGGACGCGGGAATTCCTGCCGCTGGTGGACTATGACTCGAACGCCTGCCTGAAGATCGGCGACAAGGTTCGCATTCGCGTGACCAACGCCAACGTCGACACCGACTTGGTGGCGATCTACGCCAATATCTACGAGGCGGGGCTTGGAGACTCGGCGAGTGTGTTCTATTTCCGCAAGGAGCTCTACAGTCAGGGCGGTGGGACTTGGCTGCTCGATTGGGTGCTGGGTGATGAGCCGCACACGATACCTCCGGCGATCGACCTCACAGCCGGCAACGCGACCGTGTGGCTCTATGGTATCGACAATGCCGGCAATGAGGACTCCCTGGAGACCGACCCGCTGGATTACAACATTGATACCTACTATCCGGCGCCGATTGTCGGCCTGAGCTGTGAATCGAAAGCGCACGCCGTCATCTGGCTGAAATGGGATAGCACCGAGACGGCGAGCGACGCCGACAAGTTCTATATCTATTGGGACAACGGCACCGGAACGATCAGTTACACCACGCCGCTGGCCGTCGAGTTCGACGAAGGTGCCGGCACGTGGTCGACCGACGGAACGGTGACCCTGACCAACGGAATGATCTACATGTTTGATGTCTGGACCGTAGATGACTGCGGCAACGTCGAGCATGTGCATCCGACGCCGGTGGCCTGCCAGGCGGACGGCGTGCCGCCGTACATGTGCGTCTTCGAGCCCGATTCGGGGATGTATAGCTGCAGTCGCTGCGATTGGCTCGGAGCGGATACGTTGGTGGAGCCGGATGGCTTCCACGTTTACATCCGTTCGCACACACCCGCGGACGAGGACGTCACTTACATTAATGATTGTCTGGGGCGGGTGAAGGATCGCGGGGACGGCAATCCCGGCGCGTGGCGGCCGTTGTGCTTTGACGTGAACCTGCACAACGACGGCCCGGACAACTACTTCGACGTCGACATCGCTTGTGATCGCGGCCGAGAGTGCAAGAACTGGGGAGGGCTGAATGACCTCGTCGGCGACGATACCTGCAAAGTGGTTGAACTGGTCTTCCTCGCCACCGACGTCGCCGGCAACCTGACCGACACGCTGGACATCTACAATACGTGCCACTTCACGTTCACCTGGTGCAACGAGAGCGTGGACGTCCAGATTGTGAAGGTGAACGGCAACTACCCAATGTATCAGGAGTACTGCGATTTTGTCGGGTTTGAGGCGTACGGGCCGAGCAACACGGCATACGTGTGCATCACCGGTGGGGTGCCGCCCTACAAGATCGAACTGCAGGCGCGGGACCATCACTGGACGCCCGGCGACAACTACCGGGTCGCCTTTGTCGAGAACGTCTACGCGGCCTGCACGACGTTGACGTTTGACGCCTCCAAATTCGCGAAGGGCGAGGGTGATCTGGACGTCGACGTATGCGACGCCAGCGGCGCCTATGGCCATTTCGACGGCGACCTGTGCGTTCCGGATTCGATCCCGCCGTGCGCGGTGATCTCGAACCCGGTGGATGGGAAGTGTATCCATCGGTCGCGGTCGATCCTTGATCCGGAAGAGGTGTGCGTCACGATCAATCCGATCGAGAACTGTCTCGATCCGGATGAAGTCGTGAAGATCGACTACCAGTGGGCGATCGAGTGTTGCAGCGGTGACGCCATCGTCTATGACACAGTGCTCGATTCGACGCCGGTAGCTCCAGGCGAAATCCCGGCACAATGCGACACATTCCCGCCGGGATCAAACGGGAACTGGGACTCGATCGTCTGTGTCGATACGTCGACCACGGGGTGGAAGTACACCAGGCGAGTGGTGACGGACACGGTCCCGTGTGACAGCGTGACCACCGGTGAGTGGCACACCTTCGCCATCCAGCCGGGCGCCGATCTTGATACTCTCGGTGTCGGCTGTGTTGATTGGTACAACGAGTTGGATCTGGCCTGGATCACCAAGTCCGGGACCATCGTCTACCTGCGCGCCGTTCTTTATGACGATCAGGGGAACAAGTTCACGACCGAGTGCGTGGCGGTCTGTGTCGACATCGACACGCCGCCGCTCTGTCTGTGGAGCCCGGACGTCTGCACGAGCGACGGCAAAGCCGCTCTGTCCGGGTGCGTGACGATGGTGGCAGACTTGAATCTCGATTCGGCCAACATCGACGACATTGAAGACGTGGTGCTGTGGTACAAGAAGTCAAGCGACCCTGATTTGTATGGGAACTGGCACAGCGTCGGGTCCGGCTTCTTCGGCGTCAACTCCACTGTGGGCGGGACGAATTCAACCGTCTGGCGGTGGGACAGCGTCTGCACGAGTGGGTTCACGGATCAGGTGTACTACGACTTCCGGGTCATCGCCAAGACGATCTGGGGAACGTACTCGTACGATATGGACGGCAATCATGAGTTCGACAGCGGCACGTTCGATTCGTCGAAGTGCGACATGAACACGTGGTACATCGACAACGCGGCGCCGCAAATTGCGCTCGACACGGCGTGGACCGACATCAACGGCACGACCGTGGTGGAGCCGAACGTGGGTTGCACGATGAGCGATCCGCGCGGCTGGCTCTGGGCGCAGTACGGCAAGGACATCACGATCTCGCCGAAGATCTACGATCCCGACCCGTATGCCAAGTGGACCGATCTCGGCGAGGTGCGTTGGATTATCTATCCGGGCGATGATGCGGAATGCAACTGCACCCGGCCCGGGTCCGGTAGTCCGGCAGGGTCGTCCTTCACATCTCCGCCGAAGGGAAAGACGATCGATTCCTTCGTGGTGGCGGTCATGCAGGGGTCGCATGTTCTCGACCCGGTGACCTTCAACCCGAAGAATATCCCGTTCGTCCACGTGACGGCCGGTTATCAGCAGCTCGTGCTGCACGTCATTGCGTACGACCAGTGCGGCAACCAGACCGACGATTGCCTCGATCTCTACCTGCTCGACACCGACACGACCGAGGCGATCATCGTCTATCCGAAGAACGACTACGTGTTCTGCTATGACGAGGCCGACGGCGGGATCGACATCACCGCGGCGGGTCTTCTGAATGAGGCGCACAACAAGGCGGTCTTCTCCTACCGTGCGGCCGGTTCGAGCACATGGATCGACTTCGATACCGTGGGCGTGTCGGGTGCACCGGATGTGACGACCAACTTCGAGACGCGGTGGTATCCGAAGGCTCTCGGCTTGTCGGACGGTGATTATGAGCTGACTGTCTGGGCGGTGGACAATGCGTTCAACCGGCAGACGCATGCGTATATCAAGACGATCCATCTGTCGTGCGCCGAGCCGACGGTGACGATGGTCTATCCGACCGCGACCGATCCGGAGTTCATGGGCTGTGCGATCGAGCTGGATGCGTATGCGACCTGTCTGGACGCCAAGAACCCGATCACGGAAGTCAAGTTCTACTACCAGAGCGACACGAGCGGGACGGCGACGTTGATCGGTTCTGACTCCTACACGGTCAACGGGCACTTCAACTACCACTGGACGCCGTCGAGCTCACTGACGGGCGGCTACTACATCTACGCCGTCGCCACCAACCTGGCCGGCAAGACAGCTCAGTCGGCGCTGGTGCATGTCAAGTTTGACAACACCCTTCCGTGGGGGAAGATCATCCAGGTCGGTTCCGATGGCTCGGATGGCGGTTCGGGCGATCCGACGCTGATTACGGCCGGGGAGACTGTGCTGATTACCGCCACGGCGCGTGACAACGTGGGAGGCCCGCCCGGGTATGGTTCGGAAGACAACTGCGGTCTCGACAGCGTGCTGATCTTCGTGTACAACTCCAACGGCACGGTAAAGATGTTCGGCACCATGGCGCAACCGGATCAGGTCATCGACAGCCTGTTCACTGCTTTGTGGCCCACTACGGGATGGGCGGCCGGCAACTATCGGGTGATGGTGCAGACCTTTGATTGCGCCTGCAATACCGGCTCCGGCGCCTGGTGGTATGTGAAGATCACCAGCGCGCTGCCTGAGATCAGCATCGCCGTCGACGGTCCGACCGTCTGTGGATATCCCTCGGCGGATGAAGATGTCGAGGTGATGGTGACCGTGGCCGACACCTTGTACATCGACACAGTCAAGGTAGCCGTGTCGTATACCGGTCATTCTGACGTGTATGACCGGTACTTGTTTGTCAGCGAAGTAGACATGGTTCAGAACAATCCGGACGGGTCACGCACCTATTACTTCTTCGTGGACACCGAGGAATTCACCGAGGGTCTCTGGCGGTTCCGGGCGGTTGTCAAGAAGACCGACGGGACGTGGATCGAGGACGGTGACGCGGACGGGAAGTTTGACGACTTCACGTTCGACGAGTCCTTTGACCATCACATGCTCGTGCGGATTGACCACGGCTTCACCGACTTCACGGTTGAGCATGACGCGACGATCAAGGCGCACGACGCCGTGACCGCGATAATCCATCCGGACGAGGCGTGCGACTTCTATTATCAGTGTCATGGCGTCATCACAGACTACGGTGTTACGGGATATCCCGATACCTCATGCAGTTACGACACAATCTACAGCTTCGATCCTGTTGATTCGGGTTTGGTGAGTCTGAATCACGGGATCTGGCATGGGTGGCTGGCGACCTGGGCCGGAGATGAGCTGAATAACTCCCAGGAAGAGATCAGCGAGCTGTGGATTCTGGACATGAACGCCACGCAGGTCCGGATCACCGACCCGCTGTGGGCTGGGTACGTGACGGGAGAGCGGACGATCACGGCGCGGAAGCTGTCCTCGGCGACGATCGACAAGGTGGAGTTCTTCTACGCCACCTCGCAGACCGGCGCGGGGACCTCGATCGGGACCGACAACACGGTTTCCGGTGACGTGTTCAGCGTGACGTGGGATCCGACGAGTCTGACCGACGGGCAGTACTGGATCTGGGGCGTTGCCTACACCGGCAGCACGCCTGATCCGAGCCCGATCCGGATTCCAGTGACGGTGCAAACCAACTGCAAGGTCGTGATGATGCCGCCGACGCCGAGCTTCCAGCGCACGGTCAACGGCGAGGTGCTGACGTTTGTGGGCGAGCACGCGGATCTGTGCGTGTATCGCGATTCGATCAGCGCGATCCAGTCGGGCGTGGGGATTTCCGAGGTGCATTGGCGATTCCGTCATGCCGATGCGCCGGGCGGGAGCTACGACGACAACAACTTCGATCCGTACAAGGGTTGGGTCAATATCGGCTCCGACACCTACGGTTCGCTGTGCACCGATTGGTTCACCGACTGGTGCGACACGCTCCTGGCGATGGAGCCGGAGTACGGCGGGTGCTGTTCTGACGGCCGGTATACCTTGCAGGCGTGGGTCTATGACAAGGCGGGGAATGAGTGCCATTCCGAGCCGATGACGATCATGATCGACAATACCGTACCGTACAGCGAGATTGTCGACATCGACGGCGACGAGACCTTCGGCACCTGTCACGACATCATTCTACCGCAAGACACCGTGGTGAAGTTCACCGCGAACGCCATTGACGATCATTCCTGCGTTGGGTTGGAGCCATATCCGGCCTACAACTCCGGCGCCAAGTATCTGCAGTTCTACGTCGGCGGTTGCGGTGCCGGCGGCGGCACGGTGGACGTCGTCTGGGTGATCGACGGCTCCGGTTCGATGGCCGATGATCAGCAGGCGATTGCGGACAACGCGCAGTTGTTCGTGCAGAACCTGGGCAACGCGAACTACCGCCTGGGTGTGCTGGCCTACACCGACACGTCGGCGCCGGTCAGCACGACCGGCACGTTCAAGACACCGGGCGTCGGTTCGGGCGAATTCACAACCGATGCGGCGACATTCGGCACGATGGTGACCTCGGTCGGTGACGACTTCGGCGACGGCAGCACGGAGAACGGGCTGCGGGCGCTCATGCACGCAATCGAGTGGTATCCGTGGCGCACCGGCGCGGCCAAGATCCTGGTGCTGATCACCGACGAGAACGCCAATGAAGACCTCAGCAACCTCGGGACGCTGCTGCCGGCATTGATCAACTCCGGCGCGATCATTAACACCGTGGTCAATCCGGGTGACAGCGCCGGGTACTCGACGCTGGCACCGGGGACCGGCGGCATGAATCTCGACTTCACGGGCCAATGGGGCGCCAACTTGGCGGCTCTGGGCGCGCAGATCGAGGCGATCGCGGGCGGCAACGCCAACGACGTCGGCATCGTCTGGGGCAAGCAGGTGGTCCTGCAAGACGGTCAGGACAACGCCTACGCGCTGTGGAATCCGACCGGTCTGCCGGCGGGTCAGTATTGCGCGTGGACGGTGGTTATTGATGAAGTCGGCAACGTCTATAGATCAACACAACGCCAGGTGTGCATCATCGACAAGACGCCGCCGGAAGCGTTCATTGCCGGCTTTGGTCAATCGACCGACTGCATCGATTGTCCGGCGAGCACATACTGGATCTATGGACGGTCGTGCGATACGGATGTTGACTACGTCCAATTCCAGTACCGTCCGGAAGGCAGCACCAGCCAGGCGGCGTGGACCGGGATCGGGAT
>Ga0315277_10000787_pt1 | contig 48834 bp, 44 predicted proteins | sample YL17G05_15_MG_FD_203695 | JGI IMG/M metagenome (GOLD analysis project Ga0315277, IMG submission 203695) | Sediment microbial communities from Yellowstone Lake, YNP, Wyoming, USA - YL17G05_15 | ecosystem: Environmental > Aquatic > Freshwater > Lake > Sediment | place: USA: Wyoming | collected... | reverse complement strand
GCGCTCGACAACACCTGCCGTTATGCCTACGGCTTCACACCCTCGGGCGGCGAACCCGGCATGTGCGAGATCCCCGGCCTCCCGACGGCGACACCGACGCATGTGCCGGGTCTCTTCTAAGGCTCGCGCTTCGGTCGTGAGAACTGCGGACACAGACTCAGGCCGGCGTTGCGCCGGCCTGATGGTTGTCTTTGTTGTGCTTCGAGCTCGACCCTAGTCCAGCACGAAGCACGGGCGAATCTCGCCCGTCGTGAGACCTCGCCAATTCGTCAGAGGCCGCCGGTCAAAACGCGCCATCTCACCCAGGTCTTCTTCATCGAGCATGCGCAATTGGCGCAAGACCTCCAGCGCCACCAGCGGCGCGGCACGCGGCAGACTCTCGCCCAAGGGCTCGCTGCGCAGGGTCGTGTCGCCATCGCTCACTTTAATGGCGATACCCAGCGCGGGCGCGCCGCGCCCGGCCACGCCCGCCCGCACCGCGATCAACTGATAGCCCTCCGCGCCGGCTTTGGCGATCCAGCGCCCATGGCCGGCGCGCATCAGCACCGTATCGAAGCGCCCCTCGCCCGCCACCATCTCGGGGTGGGTCATCATGGCAGCGGTGATCGAGGCACACGCCTGCTGACGCGCCTCCTCCAGCCCGGCCGGGTCCATCAGGCGGGCGGCGGCGTGGGCCGCGCGTTCGAGCGGCACGGCGAAATTGGGCGCCGAGCAGCCATCGATGCCCACCTCGACCTGGGCCGGATCCACCGCGCACATGGCGGCAAAGGCCCGCAGGATCTCCAGTTGCAGCGCTCCGGCCGGATCGATGTAGGAGTGACCCTCGGGCGAGGTGACCCCGCCCAAGCGGTAGCGAGCGAGCGCGAGCATCGCAGAGTGTTTGCCCGAACAGTTGTGATGCAGCGCGGTGGGCGATTGCCCGGCCCGCATCAGGCGTTCGGCCTCCGCCCGGTCGCCCACCGGATGTGTGCCGCACAACAGATCCTCGGGTTGCACGCCGGCCTTGCGCTGCAGGCTGCGCACGGCTTCTTGATGGGCCGGGCTGCCGCTGTGCGAGGCGCAGGCCACGGCCAGCTCGCGTTGGTCGAGGCCGTAAGCCTTGGCCGCCCCGCTCTCGACGAGCGGCAGGGCCTGAAAGGGTTTGGCGGAGGAGCGCAGGAAGGTGGCCCAGGCTGGATCGCCGGCGGCAGCGATCAGGCGGCCGCGCGAGTCCACCACCGCAATCGCCCCAACATGCAACGACTCGACGATGCGGCCACGCGTGACTTCAACGAGCGGCACGAACATGCGCACTCCCGTTGTTGGAGGGTGAGAGGCCGATGGACTAGCCGCCCGAAGCGCGCCCGGACAGCGGGCCGTGCTCGCGTTCCCACAGCACCTGCAACCCGAGGCGCAGGCGCGACTCGATGATCAGCCGGCGCTCCCGCGGAAATCGAAAATAGACACTGAGCGAAGCCGCCGCACGAGTCAGGTCTTTCTGCGGTTCGCTCTTCGACTTGAGGGTCTCGAGTCGGTGTTGCACCGAACGCAGGAAGGATGCGAAGCGCGTCACCTGCGCCGGCGAGACCCACCCGCCGCGCGCACTGAAAAGGCGCGCCCCTTTGTACGGCCCGCGGCGCAGCCGGGCCAGGGCCTCTAACCACGCCGGCAGATCCGCTTCGCCAAGGTAGGGCGGCATGTCGGTGGCCAGGGCATCCCCAACGAAGAGCAGCCTCTCCTGCGGCAGGTGCGCCCACAGCGCGCCCGGGTTGACTCCCGGCACGTGCACCAGCTCGACCGTCGTCTTATCCCAGTGAAACGTGAGGCTCTCGGTGAAGGTGACCTGCGGCCGCACCCAGGGCGGAAGCGCAAACTCGCCACCCTGGAACCCGGCTCCCAGCGTGGCCAACACCGCGCCGGTGCGCAGGGAGTCGGGCGACGCGCGCATGACGTCCGCCGTGTGCTGGTGCGCCACCACGGTCAGGTGCCCGGCCTGTGGCAGAGCGCGCAGGTTGGCCACCGCCACCGCCCGCTCAGCCGAGGAGTCCATCTGCACGACGAACGCCAGCCGCGTCGCGCCGTGTGCGCGCAGGGCGGCGATCCATTCGTCGGCTTCCAGCGGCTGGAGGGGCGCGTCCAAGCACAAGGCCCCGCGCGATCCGAGAATGGCAGCCGTCGCCGGGCCGCGCCACCGCGTTTCGGTCACCACGTTACTGGGTCGCTTCGCCATGCACTCCTCGAAACCCGCGCTCTAGGCTTGCGCAGCAGCCGGCGCCTCGGGTGCGCCCGCCCGCGCTTCATCACCCGCGGCCGGCAGCGGCAGCGTGAAATGGAAGGCCGCGCCCCCGCTCGGCGGGGATTCGGCCCAGATGCGTCCGCCGTGGGCCTTGACCGCCATGCGGCAAAACGCGAGCCCCAGCCCGAGGCCCTTGGGCGCGCCGACCCGCTCGACACGCCCGTATTTTTCGAAGATGCGGTGCATCTCCTCACGCGGGATGCCCGGTCCGCTGTCGGCTATCGTCACCTGCACCGAGTTTTCGACGACCTGCGCGCCGACGCGGATGCTGCCGCCGCCCGGTGTGTACTTGATCGCGTTCTCGAGCATGTTGATGATCACCCGCCGCAGCATGTCGCTGTCGGCGTCCACGGTCGGCAGGCGCAAGGGCAGGGCCAGTTCGAGCGAGATATTCTTGCCTTCCGCCGAGGGATGGACTTCTTCGGCCGCGTCGGCGGCCAGCGCAACCAGCGATACCTTCTCCTTACGGATGACGGCGCGGCCCTCTTCCAGGCGGTGCAGGTCCAAGAGCGAATCGATCATGCGCGACAGGCGGCGCGCCGAGCGCAGCGCAATGGCCATCACCGAGCGCACCGTTTCGTCGGGTGGCAGGCTCTCCGAGAGGAGATGCAGGCTGGAAAGTATGCTGCCCAGCGGCGAGCGCATGTCGTGGAACAGCATCGAGGTCAGGTCGGCCCGCAGCTCGTCGAGCGAGGCGCGCTCCGCGATGTCGCGCACGATCCACTGCACCCAGGCTTCCTCGCCGTGAGGGATGCGCTTGACGTGAAACTCCACCGGCATCTGGCTGCCGCCGCGCGTGCGCAGTTTGCTCTCGTACGAGCGCACCTCGCCCGGGCTCATATCCGAGAATCGTTGGCCGAGCTTGCCGGTGTGCACCGGGTGCAGCGCCTGGATGCGCAGCTTGAGTAGTTCCTCACGCGAGTACCCGGTGTAATCCAGCGCGCGCTGGTTGGCGTCGGTGATATGCCCGTCCAGGTCGGTCATGAGGATCGGGTCGATGCTGTCCTGGAACAGGGTCAGGTAGCGGTCTTCGGCGGCATGGGCCGTCTCATACATCTGCGCGTGGGCGATGGCGGTGGCCGCCAGGCCGGTGAGATACTCGAGCACCTGCAACGTCTGGTTGGTGAAGCGCCCGCGGCGCGGGTTGATGACCTCGATCACGCCCAACACCTTGCCGCGCAACTGGATCGGTGCGGCCGCCACGGCACGCGCCACGAACCCGGGCTGCCTTTCCACCTGGGTGAGCGCCCGCGGGTCGACGCGCGCTTCCGGCACCACCAGCGCGCGGCCATTCTGCGCCACCCACCCGGCCACGCCCTCGCCCAGACGGACGCGCATGCCCTTGATCGAGGCGCCGTGCGAGCCGGTCGCCTGGCGGAACACCAGTTCCCCGCTGGCTTCATCCACCAGGGCAATCGAGCCGGCCTCCACCTCGAGCAGCGTGACCGTGCGCGAGAGCAGTTGCTGCAGCACTTCCTCCAGGTTCAGGCTCGAGACCACCACCCGCGAGGTGCCGGCCAGCGCAGCCATGGTGCGCGTTTGCTGCTGGCTGGCGGCATACAGGCGCGCATTGACCACCGCCGTCGCGGCGTGATCGGCAAAGGCCAGCACCACCTCGGCATCGCGCTCGCGGTAGCCTCCCTTTTGTTTGGAATGAATCGACAGAAGTCCCACCGGCTGTTCGTTCACCAGGAGCGGGGCGCCGATCCACGCGCGCGTGTCGCGGGTCTCCGGCACGCCCTGCACCGGAGTCCAGCCGGCCGTGGATTGCAGGTCGTCCAGCACGATCGGCCTGCGGTCGCGCAACACCTGCCAGCACGGATCCTTGGGGTTGAATTGCAGCGGTTCCTGGCTGAGGGTTTCGGCGTGGGTGAAGCCGCGCGAGGCCACCACCCGCAGCGTCCGGCCCTCCAGGAGATACATCATCGCCGAGTCGAAGCGGATGACGCCCGCCAACTGCTCGAGCACCATCGCGAAGACCTTGTCCGGCACGAGCGATGAGTTGATCGTGCGCGCCATTTCCTGCAGCGTCGCGGCCAGAATGCGCCGCTCGCGTTCGGCGGCAAACAAGCGCGCGTTCTCCACCGCCAGGCCGACGTGCTCGGCGGTGGATTGCAGCAGACGCAGGTCCTGCCCGGTGAAGTGATCGGTGTCGGAATGGACCAGGGTGATCACGCCCACCACGCCTTCGCGCCCGGGCAAGGGGGCCGAGACAGCCGAGCGGGTGGGGGCCACGCTGCCGGCGCTTTCGCGGTACTGGTTGGGGTCGGAGGGGATCCAGCGCGGATCGGTCTGGGTGTCGGCCACCAGCGCCGCCCGCCCGTTGGTGATGACCCAGCCCGCCAGGCCCAGGCTGATCACCGGCGCAAGCTGCTTGGCCGCGTTGGCGTGCAGCACGCCGCCCACGGTCAGGGCCGCATCCACCACCTGGCCGTCCTCGTCCAGGACGGCGATGCTCCCGCCCGAGGCATTCAGCGCCTTTTGTATGAGATCGAGGGTGCGGCTGATGACTTCGGAGAGCTCGAGGTGGCCGGCCAGCTCTCGGCTGATGTGGTACAGCAGGTCCAGATGGAGGCGATCGCGGGCGACACCCTGCTCGTCCATGGGTTAGACCTCGAGCGCGGCCAGTATAGCATAGGCCGTCGGCGGCTCCGGTCGCGCGAGGCGGTTCACGGCCCCTCGCCCGGCAGGTGCGAGTTGATGCTGGCCAGCTCATCGGCCCCGAAGATGACTTCGCTCTGGCCCATCAATCGTTCTTTGACCTTGGCCAGCACCAGATCGAGGTGCGCGGCATGGCCCACGAAGTCCAGATCGTCGGCGGGCACCATGAGCACCGGGCACAAGTTGAAGCGCCCCAGCCATTCCTCATACAGCGCGTCGAGCGCCTCCAGGTAGGCGCGCGGGATTTCGCGTTCGAAATCCCGCCCGCGGCGCATGATGCGCCCCTGCAATGTATCCACTCTCGCCCGCAAATAGACCACCAGATCCGGCGCCGGCAGGAAGGGCAGAATGGACTCGTACAGCGAGTGGTACGACTGATAATCGCGCTCCGACATGTACCCTTGGCGGTACAAGTTGCAGGCGAAGATTTCGGCGTCTTCATACACCGAGCGGTCTTGCACCACCGAATTCGGGTGCTCGACGATCTGGCGCAGGCTGCGCAAGCGGTTGGAGAGGAAGAAGACCTGCGAATGAAAAGCCCAGGCGGCCATATCCCGGTAGAAATCGGCCAGGTATGGATTCTCCGCAACCGGTTCGAAGAAGGGCTGCCACTCCAGGCGTTCGGCCAGCCGGTGCACCAGCGACGACTTGCCGGCCCCGATGCTGCCGGCCACCGCAATGAAGCGCTTGGTCATGGGCGCCTCGCCAGATCGGTCAGGTCGTTCATCCCCGAGAGCGGCAGCGTCGGCTGGTAGGGCACCATGCCCAGCGCGGCGCGGATGCGGTCGGCAATGAACTCGAGATGCTCCGGCTGGGTGACGAAGTTCAGCCGGTTGGTATCCACCGTGAGCACGGGCACCGCGCGCAGCGGCCCGCTCAGGAACTCATCGTAGGCTTCGTTGAGTTCGTGAATGTAAGCGCGGTCCATCTGCCGTTCGTACGGCCGGTCACGCAGGGCGATGCGCTGCATGAGCACATCCGTCGTCGCACGCAAGTAGACGATCAGGTCCGGGTCGGGGATGCGCTCGGCCAGCGCCTCGTGCACGCGCTGGTACATCTCCATCTCGCCGCCGTGCAGGTTGATGCTCGCAAAGAGCGCGTCCTTGGCAAAGGTGTAGTCGGAGATGAGCGGCCCCTTCTCCAGAGCCTCGGGCACGCCGTGCTTTTGCTGCGAGTAGCGGCTGAGCAGAAAGAAGATCTGGGTCTGAAAGGCATAGCGTTCACGGTCGCCGTAGAAGAGTTTCAGAAAGGGGTTTTCCTCGAACACCTCCAGCAACACCTCCGATGAGAAGATGGGCTGCAGCAGGCGGGCGAGGGTGGTCTTCCCGACTCCAATGACCCCTTCAATGGCGATGTACATTCGGCGCGGCTCCTTCGGGAGGTGCACCTAGGATACCCGAGAGAGAGGCGTGGTGCAAGTGAACAGGCAAAAGGTCCATGTCAGCTCACGAGGCCGGGGAATCTGCCTCACATCCCCCGCGTGCCTTCAGGATGCGTGTGCCCCTGCACCTGTTCGGCGAGCAGAGCCCTGTGGGACGCGGTCGCAGGCAGCGGCGCGGACCGAAGGATCTCGATTTCGCGTTGGATGTGCATCGGCTGTTTACCTGGAAGGTCGATGACTTGCAGTCAATGCGCGGCCTCGGCTACCCTCCCAATCGCTTGGCCATCAGAATATCCGGCTTGCCTAGGCCGTTGGCATCCGGAATGGCCCCCACGATCACGCAGCCGAGCTTCTGGTAGAACTCGTAAGGATGACGTTTCAGGTTCCTGATCCGAGTCAGGTGCTGCAGCACGTGCGGGTAAAGGTCAATGTGCCCGACCGTGGTCATGCCATCTTCGTCATCCGTTCCGAGATAGACCGTTCGACCGCCCCGCGCAAGCACGTGCGCTTCCAGATCGTCACCAGCGCGCGGCCGATGCCCTGGCCCTGATGTCGCGGGTGGACCACCAGCGGATGGAGCTCCCAGGTTTCTCCCCCGTATGCGCGGAGGCCCCCAACCCACCCCACCACGCTGCCCGTCGCGTCCAGGGCAACGCGGTTGATGCGTCCCGGCCCAAAAGATTCCCGGACCTCAGCCAGCGCCGTCTCCTGTGTCGGCCATGCATTCGGCGAGTGCGCTTTGAATCCCACGACCAGAAGCGCTGCCGCCTGTTCGACAGCGTTCGTGTCGGTCGCGGGTAGGTCCTTGATCTGCATGGTTGCCTCTCCAAGAATGACACCGACGCGGCCGAAGCCCGGGCGCCGGCCTCCCGCTCCCCTGCCCTCATTCCCGCCTCATCTGCAAACAGTAATGATGCACCGTGTTCGAGACCCAGGCGCTGCCCAGGCCGTACGGGGCGAGCCGCACGTTGTCCTGGCACCAGATGCGCTCGTCTTTGAGGGCATACGTCGCGCTGAGATTGCGCGCCAAATCCCACGCCAAGGGATAAATCGTGCCGCCCTTCTTGACATTCTTGACGATGATCGTGAGATAGGCCCCCGGGCGAAAAAGCGGCTGCAAGTTCGCATACAGCGCGGTCAGCCGGGCGAGGAAGGCCTGGTAATCGCTCACGTTGCCCAGGTCGCGCGCATCCTCCGAGTAATACACGTCCAGCTCCGGCGCCACGCGTCGCGCACGCTGCGTGGCCGCACCCCGCGCGCGTAGCATGTCCCAATACGGCGGCGAGGTGATCATGTAGTCGAATGGCGGGAGCTCACGCGCCGCCATGAGCTGCAGCGCCTGGCTCGCGTCACCCTCGATCACCTCCGCCCGCAGCCGCGCCGCTGTGCGCCCGGCCGCCTCGCGCGCCGCCTGCACCTCGCCCCGCGCAATCTCCGCGTAGCGCGGGTTGAGCTCGATGCCCACCCCGTTGCGCCCCGCCTGCAGGCACGCCACCAGCGTGCTGCCCGTCCCCAGCATCGGGTCGATTACCCAGCCGCCGCGCTTGGTGAAGAACTTGACAAACTCGCCCACCAGCGTTTCGGGGAATTTTGCCGGATGCGCCAACACGCCTCGCCGCCGCGGCGGCGGGTTGTGAATGAACCATGATTTCTGGAACATAAGCCAGTCGCGCGGGGCGAGGTCGTTGAGCTTGTTGCGCGGCGTGCGCGGCGAGGCGGCCTGGGCCGCGATGGGTTTCTTCGCGCGAGTTGTAGGCATCAGGGTCACCTCGAGCGCGGGTCGTCCCGGCGCCACGCTACCAGCGCGGCCGCTGCGGCACGCGGCCGGTCAACCGCCGCCAGCGGTAGCGCCAGGTCGGGCCGCCGGGCAAGCGCTGCGGGTTGCGCAGCAGGAAATCCTCCGCCGCGCTGCGCCCCAGGCGCACCAGCTCATCCACATGCGAGAAGTCGAAGAAGGGTACCCCGCCCGCCGAAAGTGAAAGGTGATGCAGGCGCAGCCCCGCCTGGCGCGCGGCCTCAATCTGGGCCTCGGTCTGGCATCGGATCATGATTCCGATTGCCGCGAGCCCGATGTCGCGCATCGAGGTGGCGGCCGGGTGGGCTGCGGCATCGTGCAGGTCGAGCACCACCGCCTCGCTCGCGCCATGCGCCATGGCCACCTCCAGCGGCAGGTTGGCCAGCACGCCGCCATCCAAGTAGCGCTCGTCGCCCACAGACCACGGCGGATAGTACGGCGGCAGCGCGGTTGAGGCCATCGCTCCGTCGATTAAACGGTCGCCGCGCTCTTCGCCGAAGACGCGCACCCGCCCGCTGGGCAGCCCCACCGCCACCGTCAGCGCGCGCACACCCGTGCGCTCATACACCTCACCGAAGGTGCGCAGCCCGAGCGGCAACCAGCGCGCGAGATAATCGCGCAGGCGATCGTTCGAGAACAGGCTCTCGCGGCCAAACATGAATCGCCGCGCCAGGGTGAACACGCCTGGCGGCCCAAGCCGCGCCGGCTGCGCTCCGTGCCACACTCCTTGCATCGCGCGCGCGCCCTGCGGCGTCGGGTCGGCGGCGACGAAGACCGCATTCAACGCACCGGCCGATGTGCCCACCACGATCTGCGGTCGCGGGCCCCGCTCGAGCAACACCTCCAGCGCTCCCGCCTGCAGCGCGCCCAGGCTTCCCCCGCCGCTCAAGACGTAGGCCAGCATCGTGCCCGCCCCCTGTCCATCGCGCGATTTCCCCGCATGCCTCCATTGTACGCACATTGGCCGATGATCTCATGGGAGCAGGCCGAGCCACTGTGTGCCCCGGCGCACGAGGCCACGCCGCCCCACGCCTTACCCCACCACCTGCGCTAGCGTGCACATGACTCGCGCCGAATGTGGGTTGCGCATTCCGCCTTGTCATGTCCGAATCAGGACAATTGCCACTTCGTCCCTCGCGGACCTCTCCATAGACTCTGAGGACATTCATCGAGGGGGCTCTGCCCGCATTCCCATGACCGAGCAAGAGTTGTCCCGCATCCATCTCTTCCGCGGTCTCGACCCGCACAAGCGCAACCTCATCACGCGCCTGGCCACGCGAACGGCTTTCGAAGCCGGCGACCTCATCTTCAGCCAGGGCCAGCCGGCCACCCATCTCTACCTCCTCTTGCGCGGCAAAGTGACCATCCGCTTCAAGCCCGACGACGGTGAACCGATCACCGTCACTGTGCTCGAGGCGGGCGGCGTGTTTGGCTGGTCGGCCGCCCTCGGCCGCGGGCGTTATACTTCAGGGGCCATCTGTCAGGAGCCGAGCGAGACGCTGGTCATCTCGGGCGCAGCCTTGCGCCACCTGTGCCAGGTCGATCCGGAAACCGGCGTGCTGATCCTCGAGCGCCTGGCAGAGGTAATCGCCGAACGGCTGCAGGCCACGCATGCGCAAGTGCTGGCCATGCTGCATCAGGGGATGCAGCAAGAGCCGCGCTCTTAAGGAGGCCCAATGGCCCAACCCACGCCCGCCGTGCCGCCCGATGCCACGCCTCAGCAGCGCATGAAAGCGCTGCTCGAGTCGCTCAGTGCTTACATCGAGCACTACCATGGCGGCTCGGTGCGGCTCGTCTCCTTCGACGGGCGCGTGCTCAAGGTCAAGATGGGCGGCGCGTGCCTGGGCTGCCCGCTCTCTCCAGCCACACTGCACGGCTGGGTGGAAGGCACCGTGCGCCAGTTCTTCCCCGATATCGAACGCGTGGAGGCCGGCTAGTCGTCCACCGCACCGTTTGTCCTTCCGCCGCTTTGACGCTAAAATCGCGCCCATGACGCTCTCGGTAGGGGAACTCCTCCAAAACCGGTATCGGATCGAGGGACTGCTGGGCCGGGGCGGCATGGGCGCGGTGTACCGCGCCTACGATCTTGTCCTCTCCACGCCGGTCGCCATCAAAGAGAACCTGAACTCGGCGGCTGAAGCCATCCGCCAGTTCAAGCGCGAGGCGGTGCTCCTGGCCTCGCTGCGCCATGGAAACCTCCCGCGCGTCACCGACCACTTCGTCATCGGCTCACGCCAATACCTGGTCATGGATTACGTGGCCGGGGAGGATCTCAAGACACGCCTCGAGCGCGAGAGCCCGCTGGCCGAGCCGCAGGTCCTGGCCTGGGCCAAGGAAATCTGCAATGCCCTCTCTTACCTGCATTCGCGCCAGCCGGTCGTCATCCATCGCGACATCAAGCCGGCCAACATCAAGCTGACGCCCGACGGACACCCGATCCTGGTGGATTTCGGCATCGCCAAGGTGGCGGATGTGGGCGGCGGGACCTCGACCGGCGCGCGCAGCCTGACCCCGGGCTTCGCGCCGCCCGAACAATATGGCAGCCGGCCGACCGACTCGCGCAGCGACCAGTATTCGTTGGCCGCTACGCTCTACACCTTGCTCACCGGCACCATTCCGCCCGACAGCCTTGAACGCACCCTCGGCCAATCGAATTTTCGTCCGGCCAGCGAGATCAACCCCAAGGTCAGCCCGGCCGTCGAAGCCGCCCTGACGCGCGCCCTGCAACTCAACCCGGAAGACCGTTACCCCTCCACCGCCGAATTCTACGAGGGCTTGCTCGGCCGCGGCCTGCCGCCGCCCCCCCCGCGTCCGGCCGCCGCGTCGCCGAACGCCACCGTCCGCAAGCCGATCGCTTCGCCTTTATCCGTGGCCGCCACCGCGGCTGTTCCTTCAAAACCCGCGCGCCGCTTCCCGTGGGTGATCGCGGTGCTCCTGAGCCTCACCGTCCTGACCGGGATCGCGGTCGTGGCGCTGCTCTACCTGCTCAACCCGCCGCTGCCCGACCTTCCGCTCACACCGGTGGTGGTCGTGCCGACCGCCCTCGACAGTCCCAGCCCGCTGCCGCAAGCCTCGCCCACCGCGCTGCCGGTTGTGGCGCCGATCCCTACGGCCACTCCCGCGCCCACTCTCGCGCCGACCGAAACCGCGGCGCCGACCGCCTTGCCCACGCCGCTCGGCGGCAGTTCGCTGATCGTCTTTGCCAGCACGCGCTCGGGCGACGGCGTCTATCAGTTGTTTGTGCTCGACCTCGCCGATGGCAGCACGCGCCAGCTCACGTTCGACTCCGGCAACAAGGGCCACCCGCATTGGTCGCCCGACGGCCAGCGCATCGTCTACGAGGCCGAGAGCGCCGACGCGAAGAAGCGCGACATCTTCATCATGAATGCCGATGGCAGCGACATCCAAAACCTCAGCAACAACCCGGCCGACGATTATTACCCGTCCTGGAACCCGCGCGGCGATCGCATCGCCTACGTCTCCGACCGCACCGGCGGCGCCGTTCAGATCTACTTCGTCCGCCCCGACGGCTCGGGGCTCATCAACATCAGCAAGCTGCACCACAACCAGCCGGAGGAATGGGACCCGGCCTGGTCGAGCGACGGGCGCTACCTGTACCTGGTGCGCAAGCCCAACGGCCCAGTGCGCATCTGGCGCTGGGACCCGGCCACGCCCGATATGGAACCGCTGGTCGCGACGATGTTCGCAGGGGATTACAGCGAGTCGGTGCCGGCCCTCTCGCCGCGCGGAGACCAGATGGCCTACGTGCGCCTGGTCGACGGCGGACGGGAGATTTGCGTCTCGTCCACCGACCTCGACTTGAAGAAGCCGTGCGACAACCCGCTGACCAGCCTGTCGGGCAATATCGACCCGGCCTGGTCGCCCGACGGGCGGATGATCGTCTTCAGCAGCTTGCGCGACGGCAACGAGGAGTTGTACGTGATGACCGTGACCGGGGCCGGCCAGCGAAACATCACCGCTTCGCCCAGCCGCGACCGCCAGCCCGATTGGCAGCCGGTGCCCGGCGGAGCCACCGGCTTCTGAGCCTGCGCGCGCCTCGCTACGACGCCAACTCGCGGATGTTGTCCCACATGAGATATACCGCCGCGGCAATGGCCACGGCGGCGATCACCTGCGCGTAGAAGCGGCCGAGCAGAATGAGCGTGGTCACAATCGCCAGCCCCATCGCCAAGGTTCCGATATAGCCCCGGAACTGGCGCCGCAGACCGGCCTCCACCAACCCCAGCGCGACCACAAGCGCCACCAACCACAGCGCCCAGAAGCTGGCATGCGCCAGGATCAGCACGGCCAGACCCAGCAGCATGAACGAAATCGAAATCGATGACCAGGCATCGGCCAGCAGGCTCACCGAGCGCGGCAGGGGGGGCATCGGCCGGTGAGTGCGCCCGAGGTGGGCGCGCGGCGAACCCAGCTCGCCCTGCCGCACGCGTAAGGCCAGCGCGCGCAGCGCCTCGCCCGTGTCGCGTTGGCGCGTGAGGCCAGTCTGCAGCTGCGCCAGTTCGCGCGATCGCACGCGCGCCTCCTTGCGCAATGCCTCCCGCTCTTTCGACAAAAAGGATCGCGGCTCGATGGCCGACAGGCGCAGCCCAAGGCGTTGCAGCGCGCGGCGCTTGGTCACAATCTGGCGCGCCATCCGCCGGTACGCTTCGGCCGAGGCGCGGATTTCATCGCGCAAGGCCGGAGCCACACGCCCGGGTGGTAGGACCTTGTCGAGCCCCGCCCAGCCGAGGGGATCCGCCCAGGCGCGGCGCACGCTGCCGTCACGGTTGTACATCGGGCCGGAGGGTGCATCCTCGCCGGCGACCAAGTCGTGCACGAACAGCCCCCACAGCCCGCGGTAGCGCTCCACCCAAGCCGGCGGCGGATCGATGAGCACGGGCTGCCACGCTTTCTCCTGCCCCGGGCCAAGCGCCGCGCCGTCGCCGCGGGCGTATTCCACAAATGGAATGCGCAGCAAGTTGAGCACCGCCGAGGGTTCCGCCTCAGCGCTCTCGGTGGGGCCCGGGCTGGGCGGCGCGATGAAGCGCTGCAACAACTCCTGCACCCGCACCAGCGGCGCCATGAAAGGCAGCTCGATCTCCGTCAGGTACTCTCCCGCCATGAAGTACGAGGCGTGCGAGCCGGCCCCGACGTAGATCAGGGGGTGGCCGTCAACCTTTTCGAGCTCGGCATCATCCCAGCGCCGACGCAGGTCGTCGCCCGAGAAGTCGTGTGAGGCGCAGGACACCCAGCGTGGCGCGAGCCCGCCGCTGCGGTCCGCCGCCAGGTACACGTTGACCATTTCCCAATCGGCTTCGTGATCGTTCACCCCGTGGAAGCCGGAGCGCCAGTTGTTGTACGGATAGAAGAACCAGTATTGCAGAATGGTCCAGCCGGCTTCCTGGACGACCCGCCCGTAGTAGGTGTAACACTCCTGGGTGCGCTGCATGCGCGCGTAGGTCAGCGCCGCGGCCGCGGCAGTATCGCCAGGGACGCGCCCGCGCAGCAGCAGGGTCAGACTGTAGATCGCATCCAATATGCGCGAGCTGTAGCCCACCCGCGCGAGCCTGGCCCGCCCTACCGAGAAGCGCCGCGCCCGCTCGCGCAGGTCTTCGATGCCGCGCTGCAAGCGGTAGCGCGCCATCTCCGCCAGGTTCAGGGGATCGATGAACTTGAGGAAGTAGATGGCCTGCGGGCCGCGGTCGCGGCCCTCGCCCAGATGGGCCAGGGTGAGTTTGCCCTCCGTCACCAGGCGCTCCACCGGCCGGCGCGGCACTTGGACGTAGAGCCCGCATTCGGCCACATAGGTTTCGACCGCGCACGGATAAAACGACTCGCCGCGCGTGAAGCGCAGGATGGGTTCGTATCGGTGCAGCAAGGCAAGCTTCTCGGCAGCGTTCATGCGGCCTCCACCTCAGCAATCTCCAGCGTCGGCACTTCCGCGGGCATCAAAGCCTGGCGTGCCTCCCGCAGGTTGAGGTAGAACACCGCCGCTGCGCCCAGCACCATCGTCGAGTAGTCGGGGCGGCCACGCAGGTAGCTCACCAAGCTCACCACCAGCGCCACGCTCTGCGCGCTCATGCCCAGCACCCACGACCGCGGTCGGCGGCGCAGCGTGCCCACGGCCACCCAGAAGAAGACCAGCCCGATCAGGATGTTGATGGCACCGAGGACGAAGACGCGCGTGAGCGCCGGTATCGGCAATCCGCCGAGCGGATCCAGCCCGCCGAGTGCGCGCCCGCTGGTGACGATGTTGTAGATACCTACCGCCACCTTGAGCAGGGCCTGCACCAGGATGATCAACCCGGCGACTTTCAGGCTGCGCGGATTAACCACACGGCTGGTGGGCCGCGAACTGCGCTTATTCGCTTCAGGCATGTTCGCCCTCCTTACGATCGGATACAGCGGCTCGCGGCTGGGCTTGCCTGCCCTCGCCCCTGCTTCCCGCCCATCGCGCGGATTGTATCTCCGTTCGTGCACCCAGGCCGCCATCGCGCGCGCGGCTTGGCCGGAACTCCACCGGCGTCATGTATCTCGCGCGGCTTTGGGCTGCCACGCACGGCGCGCATGCCCGGCCCGGGCGTGCTTGAACCGATGGCCAGGTATGATATATAATGAAGTCAATAGAATATGGCATCCTTCGGGGCAGGGTGAGGGTCGCGCTCGATGGACCCAATTCCCGATCGGCGGTGGGTTGAGCACTGCAATGCGCAGGCTCAACGAGCCCGCGAGCCCACGGGTCGCAATGCATGGCCCACGGGCAGGATCCGGTGCAAAGCCGGGGCCGACCGTATAGTCGGGAAGGAAGACAGGAAGCCAGAGCCTCCGCCGTCGCGGCGGGCCGCGCCTGCTTTCCCCGAAGCCTCATAAGGTTTCGGGGTTTTTGTTGGCCCACCGTCCGGCGAGTGCCTGAGTGCAGGCGCGGCAGCCCACGCTGCCCGCTGCGATGCACACTGTCCTCATGCTCCCGAAGGTCCGCCTTCGGGAGTTCGTTGTTTATGAAGAGGATCGCCCGCTCAGATGGAATCCAGCCACCCGCCACGCGCGAGGCCGGCCCAACTGCGCTGCGCCTGCTGATGCCGCTGCTTGTGTTGAGCGTGGCCTGGCTGGCCTGGGAAGCGGTGGCCCGCCTCAGCCGGCTGCCGGCTTTCATCTTGCCGTCACCGCAATTGGTCTGGTTACGTGCGCTGCGTGCCTTTGCCGACGGTTCGCTCCTGCGTCACACGTGGGTTACCCTTTACGAGGTGCTGCTCGGCCTCGGGCTCGGTGCCTTCTTCGCCTTTCTCTTTGGCTACCCCTTGGCCAAGTCGGAGGCGGCCGAACGATTCCTGGTGCCGTACATCGTCGCCTCGCAGGCCATCCCCTCGGTGGCCATTGCCCCGCTGCTCATCATCTGGCTTGGCCCAGGCATGCTCTCGAAAGTCCTCATCTCGGCGCTGATCGTCTTCTTCCCGGTGCTGGTCAACACCGTGGTCGGCTTGCGCTCGGTGGAAGCCAACCTGCGCGAGCTGATGCGTTCGCTCAAAGCCTCGCGCTGGCAGACGTTCCGCTACCTGGAGGTGCCGGCCGCGCTGCCGGTCTTGCTCGGTGGACTGAAGGTCGGGGCGACGCTCTCGGTCATCGGCGCAGTGGTCGGCGAATTCGTCGGCTCCGATCGCGGCCTGGGCTTTCTCATCAACCTGGGGCGCCAGCAATACGATACGGCGCTCGTCTTCGTCGGCATCTTCTCACTCATCATCATGGCCCTCGCACTGTACGGCGCGGTGGCCTGGGCCGAACGATCCTCGCTGACCTGGCGCGCCTGATCGCCGGGCCGCAAGGCAGCCTTACCCGAAGGATGGTTGGCATGGTCTCACGTCTCTCCCAGTATGCCCTCGTGCTAACGCTTTTGCTCAGCGCGTGCGCTTCGCCCGCGGCGGTGCCCTCGGCAACCGCGCCGCCCTCCGCTGCACCCAGCCTCACCCATATTCGTTTGCCGGTGGGCTACATCCCGGATATTCAATTCGCGCCGCTCTACATGGCGGTGGCGCGCGGCCACTACGCGCAGGCCGGGCTGGAGGTCGAGTTCGACTACAAGTTCGAGAATGACGGCGTGGCCCTGGTCGGTGCGGGAACGTTGCCCTTTGCCGTCGCCTCCGGTGAGCAGGTGCTGCTGGCGCGCGCGCAAGGTCTGCCCGTGGTTTACGTTATGGCCTGGTATCAGCAATATCCAGTGGCGGTGATCGCCAAGGCGCAAGCGGGCATCCGCACGCCGGCCGATCTGGCCGGACGCTCGATTGGCATCCCGTGCTTGTGCGGCGCATCCTACGTGGGCCTGACCGCGCTGCTCAACTCGGCCGGCTTGAACGAGAACCAGGTGCAGTTGGAGGTGATCGGCTTCAACCAGATTGCCGCGCTGACAGCCGATCAGACCGAGGCCGTAGTGGGCTACACCTCCAATGAGCCGATCAAGCTGCACGCCAGCGGCGTGCCCATCGACGTGCTCAATGTCGCCGACTACGCACACCTGGCGGCCAACGGGCTCATCACCAATGAGACCACGCTGCGCGAACAGCCGGAACTTGTGCACGCGATGGTGACCGCTACATTGGATGGCATGCGGGATGCGGCCGCCGACCCTGAGCAGGCTTTCCGTGTGAGCACGCAGTTCGTGGAGGGGCTGAGCGGCCTCGACCCGGCCGCGCGTGAGATACAAATGGAAATCCTGCGCCGGTCGATCGTGCTATGGCAGGCGCCACGCCTGGGTTGGAGCGACCAAGAAGCCTGGCGCAACACCGATGCCACCCTGCGCAGCATGGGCCAACTGACCCAGCCACTGGATGTGAGCGAGGCGTTCAGCAATGCCTTCATCCCCTGAGCGGGCGCGGCGCGTCTCGGCCCGGCCGTTGGCCGCCCCGCTGCTCATCGTCGAGCAGGTCACGGCCGACTTCCCCGACCGTGAACGGCCGCTGCGTGCGCTCGAAGAGGTATCGTTCGAAGTCCGCCCGCAGGAGTTCGTGAGTATCGTGGGGCCGTCCGGCTGCGGCAAGAGCACGCTGTTGCGCCTCTTGGGCGGCCTGTTGCGGCCCACGAGCGGACGAGTGGTCTTCGAGGGTGAGACGCTGGCCGCGCCGCGGCGCGATATCGGCTTTGTCTTCCAGCGTCTGAATCTGCTGCCATGGCGCAGTACCATGGCCAATGTCACACTGCCGCTCGAGTTGGATGGCGTTCCCGCCGCGGAGGCCCAGCGCCGCGCGCAGGCGATTCTCGAACTGGTGGGCCTGGTAGGCTTCGAGCGCAGCTTTCCGCGCGATCTCTCGGGCGGCATGGCTCAGCGGGTGGCGCTGGCGCGCGCCCTGGCTCACGACCCGCAAGTGCTCCTCTTGGACGAGCCGTTCGCCTCGCTGGATGCCCTCACCCGCGAGCGCATGTCGCAGGAACTGCTGCGCATCTGGCAGGCGCGGCGCAAGACCGTGGTCATGGTGACGCATTCGATTTCCGAGGCGATCCTGCTCGCCGACCGGGTGCTGGTGCTCAGCTCCCGTCCAGGCCGGCTAAAGCTTGAGCTTCCCGTAGCTCTGCCGCGCCCGCGCACCCTAGAGATGACACACACCCGCGGCTTCGGCGATTTGGCGGCCAAGGTGCGTGCGGCCATCGAGACCGGCAGTGTATAATCGCGACGTTGGCCCCAGTAGCTCAAAAGGATAGAGCAGGGCACTCCTAAGGCCAAGGTTGGGGGTTCAATTCCCTCCTGGGGCACTGCCCATCCGGCGAGCCGCAGCCGCCACCCGCCGCGCGACACGCGCGGCACACAGCAAGACGTCCGGCCCGAACGGCCGGACGTTGTCATTCTCCTCATGCGGTTCACCTCGGCGAAGATGCTTGCCTCGGCGAACGCTCCCCTCAGCGGCGGAATGCCGCGGTCCCAATCGCCGTATCCTCTTGCCTCTAATGCGGCGCGATGATGGTCCGTGGGTGCCAGTCACCCGCGAAGAAGCCTTGCATGCCTGTGCTATACTCTCGCCATGTACCCCCGGTTCAACATCTCCCCAATACATCTAAACACCGCGTCGTCCGCGCCAGGAGGATAAGTCATGGACGCCCTCAAGATGCGCATCCTCACCGACGGCCGCAACCTGGGTAACGGCATCCTCAAGGTAGACGGCTTCATCAATCATCAGGTGGATCCGGTGCTCATCGACGCCTGCGGGCGCGAGCTGGCTGGGCGCTTCGGCAACCTGCGCGCGACCAAAGTGCTTACCGCCGAAATCTCCGGTATCGCCCCGGCCCTCACCACCGCCCTGCATCTCGGCATCCCGATCGTCTATGCGCGCAAGACCAAACCCATCACCATGCCCAATCAGGTGTTTCTGACCCTGGCGCCATCGCACACCAAGGGCCGCATGGTGGAACTCATTGTTTCTCCAGAGTACCTCTCGAAAGATGAGCGCGTGCTCATCATCGACGATTTTCTGGCCACCGGGCAAACCATTGCCGGGCTGGCCCAGCTGGCGCAAGCCGCCGGCGCCACCGTGGTTGGGATCGGTGCGGTGATCGAGAAGATCTTCGAGGGCGGACGCGAGTTCCTTAAACCGCTTGGGGTGCCCATCGAGTCGCTTGCACGCATATCCGACATGAGTGAAGGTCGTATCCTCTTCGCCGATTGAGGGTCACGCACGCGGGTGGACACCGTCGTCGTTCTCGACTTCGGATCGCAGTACTCACAGCTCATCACGCGCCGGGTGCGTGAAGCGGGCGTGTACTGCGAATTGCTCCCCCACAGCACGCCCGCGGCCGAGGTCCTGGCGCTCGATCCCAAAGCGTTCATTCTCTCCGGCGGTCCGAACTCGGTCTACGATCCGGGCGCGCCGCTCCTGCCGGTGTACGTCATCGAAAGCCGCCGGCCGGTGCTCGGCATCTGCTATGGCATGCAACTCCTCGCGCAACAGTTGGGCGGCCGGGTGCGGGCCTCCGCGCGCCGGGAGTACGGGCGAACCGCGCTCACGCGCCAGGCCGGCTCGACCCTGCTGGGCGAGGCGTTGCCCGCCGCCTTCGAAGTCTGGATGAGTCACGGCGATCAGGTGGAAAGCATGCCGGCCGGCTTCCGCCAGACGGCTTCCAGCCCCAGCTGTCCGATCGCCGCAATGGAAGACCCCGCTCAGCACCGCTACGCACTGCAGTTCCATCCGGAAGTCAATCACACCGAACACGGCCGCGAAATTCTGAACGCGTTCCTCGCGGCCTGCAACGTGCGCGCCGAATGGACTCCCGAGTCGGTGGTGCAGACCAGCATCGCCCGCATTCAAGCCCAGGTGGGCGCGGCACCGCTGCTTGCCGCTGTGAGCGGCGGCGTGGATTCGCTCGTGGCGGCGGCGCTGGCGCAGAGGGCGGTGGGCGAGCAACTCACCTGCCTCTTTGTGGATACCGGCCTGCTGCGGCTGGGCGAGCCGAAGCAGGTGGTGGAGACGCTGCAGACGGCACTTGGCGCCCGGCTGGTGGCGGTCAACGCGGCCGAGGAGTTTCTCGAGGCGCTGGCCGGAGTGACCGACCCGGAGCGCAAGCGGGCCATCGTCGGCGAAAAGTTCATCCGTGTGTTCGAGCGCGAAGCGCTACGCGTGGCGCGCCAGGCGCGCTTTCTGGTGCAGGGCACCATCTACCCGGATGTGATTGAGTCGCGTGCGCCGGAGCGACAAAGCGCGGCGCGCATCAAGACTCACCATAACGTGGGCGGGCTTCCAAGCGACATGCGCTTCGAAATCGTCGAGCCGCTGCGCTATCTCTTTAAGGATGAGGTGCGCCGGGTGGGCCTGCAGCTCGGCTTGCCTGAGAGCCTGGTGTGGCGCCAGCCTTTCCCTGGCCCCGGGCTAGCTGTGCGCTGTCTGGGCGAGGTCACCTGGGAGCGTGTCGAGCGGCTGCGGCTGGCGGATGCGATCTTCACCACAGAACTCGAGCGAGCCGGCCTGCTGCGCCAGGAGACGGCCCAGGCCTTTGCGGTGCTGCTGCCGGTGCGCTCGGTGGGTGTGATGGGCGACGGCCGCACGTATCAGGAAGTGCTGGCACTGCGCGCCGTGACCACCGAGGACTTCATGACCGCGGATTGGGCGCGCCTGCCGGCCGCCGTGCTCGAGCGCGTGTCTGAGCGCATCGTCAACGAGGTCGCCGGCGTCAACCGAGTGGTGTACGATATCACCAGCAAGCCCCCGGCGACGATTGAATGGGAATAGCACCCGCGGCCGGTACATCCACCAGGAGGATCGATGGAATACGGTGAAGTCCTTTCGCGTTCGTGGAAGACCGTGTGGAAGCACAAGATCTTGTGGATTTTCGGAATTCTCGCCGGGTGTGTCGGCGGAAACGGTGGGGGCAGCAGCGGCGGCGGCAGCAACACCGGCTACGAAGTCTCCGGCGGCGACCTTCCGCCGGCAATGCAGCACTACGTCAATGAATTCGGTCAGAAAATCGCCCAGACCCCATGGTGGGTCTTTGTGCTCATCGGCCTGGGGATCCTGGCGCTGTTCGCGCTGTGCATCTTTCTCGGGTTCACGGGCCGCATTGCACTCATCCGCGGTTCTCGCATGGCCGATGAGGGCGCGGAGCGCCTCGGCTTCAGCGAGCTCTTCTCGGCCAGCACGCACTACTTCTGGAGAGTGTTCGGGCTCAACCTACTTGTGGGCTTGGCGATCGGGCTGGCCTTGCTGATCGTTCTGGTCCCCATCATCTTCCTCGCGATCGGCACTCTGGGCGCCGCACTCTTGTGCTTGCTCCCCATCGTGTGCGTGATCTTCATTCTGGCGTGGGTTGTGGCGGTCGTCTTGCAGCTTGCCAACGTCGCGTTGGTCTCCGACGATTTAGGGATCATGGACGGGCTGCGCCGCGGCTGGGAGACGGCGCGCGCTAACGTTGGTCCGGTCGTGGTCATGACGCTCATCCTGGGCATCGGCGGGTGGCTGGCCAGCTTGCTCATCGCATTGCCGGTCATCCTGGTGGCGTTGCCGGCCGGGCTGGGGATCGTCTTCGGCGAACTGGCCGGATCCCGCGGCGTTCTCGCGACGGGTCTGGTGACCGCCGGCGTGTGCCTGGCAGTCTATCTGCCGGTGCTGATCCTGGCGCAGGGGATCCTGCTGGCCTACATCCAGGCGGCCTGGACGCTGACCTACCGCCGCCTACGCGCCCAAAACCCGGCCGCGGCCTCTGGCCCCGAGGTTGCACCTACCCCCAACACGGGCTAGCCGCCTGCCGGGCGCATTGCGCGCCTAAAGCACGCGCAAGCGTTGGCACAAGAAGCCGGCCCCGCAGGGCCGGCTTTTACCTATCGTGGGCCACAAACACAATTCTTATGGAAGACACGTAATATAATCGTTCACATGAACCCGGCCCGCGTCCACAGGGCGCGCCGCCCAAGGTTCTGAGGAGACCCGCGCATGATGCGTTTCGACCGCTTTACCGAGCGCGCTCAGGATGCCGCCCAGCGATCGGCGGAAATCATCCAGCGCTACGGTCACAATCAGATCGACACCGAACACCTCCTGCTGGCGCTGCTTGAGCAACCGGAGGGCGTCATCCCGCAGATCCTCGAGCGCTTGACAGTCAACGCGGACCAGCTGGCGCAGCGCATCGACGGCATTTTGCGCGCCAGCCCCAAGGCCAGCATCTATGGCGGAGGCACCGGGCAGATCTTCATCACCCCGCGCGTCAAACGCATCATCGATCTGGCGAATGAAGAAGCCAACCGTCTGCACGACGAGTATATTTCGACCGAGCACATATTCCTGGCGATCGTGTCCGAACACAACACGCCCGCCGCGCGCGCCCTGAGCGAAGCCGGCATCAGCAAGGAGCGCGTGCTGGACACGGTCAAGGACATTCGCGGCGGCCAGCGCGTCACCGACCCGCAGGCCGAGAGCCGCTACCGTACGCTTGAGAAGTACTCGCGCGACTTGACTCAGGCCGCCAAAGAGGGCAAGCTCGATCCGGTCATCGGCCGCGACAAGGAAATCCTGCGCGTCCTCCAGATCCTTTCCCGCCGCACCAAGAACAACCCAGTGCTCATCGGCGAGGCGGGTGTGGGCAAGACGGCCATCGTGGAGGGCCTGGCGCAGAAGATCGCCGCCAACGACGTGCCCGAGATCCTGATGGGCAAGCGCGTGGTGTCGCTCGACCTGGGGGCGATGATCGCCGGCTCGCGGTTCCGCGGCGAATTCGAGGAACGGCTGAAGGCCGCCATCGAAGAAATCCAACGCGCCAGCGGCGAGATCATTCTGTTCATCGATGAACTGCACACGGTGGTGGGGGCAGGCGCGGCGCAGGGCGCGATGGATGCCTCCAACATGCTCAAGCCGGCGCTCTCGCGCGGCGAGTTGCAGTGCGTAGGCGCCACCACCCTCGATGAATACCATAAGCACATCGAGAAGGACGCCGCCCTCGAACGGCGCTTTGCCCCGGTGTACGTCGATGAGCCGAACGTCGAAGAGACGATCGAGATGCTGCGCGGCCTGCGCGACCGCTACGAGGCTCACCACAAGGTACGCTTCTCGGAGGCGGCCCTGGTCGCGGCCGCGCGCCTTTCTAACCGCTACGTGACCGATCGCAGCCTGCCCGACAAAGCCATCGATCTGATCGACGAGGCGGCCGCCAAGCTGCGCCTGGCGCTGTACTCCTTGCCGCCAGACTTGAAGACGCTCAAGGCTGAGATTACCCGCGTGCAAGCTGAAGAAGAGCAGGCCGGCCTGACCCGCGACTACGAACACGCGGCGCAGAAGAAGGCAGAACGACTGCGCTTGGAGACCGAGTTCAACAGCAAGCGCGAGCAATGGGAAGATGAACACCGCCTGGACGATGTCGTGGATGAAAACGATATCGCCGATGTCGTTGCCCAGTGGACCGGTATCCCCGTCACCCAAATGATGGAAACTGAATCGGAGAAACTCCTGCACATGGAGGACCGGCTGCACGAGCGCATTGTCGGCCAGGACGAGGCCATCCACGCCCTCTCCGACGCCATCCGCCGCTCGCGATCCGGCCTTAAGGATCCGCGCCGGCCGATCGGCTCGTTCATCTTCCTTGGCTCCTCGGGCGTGGGCAAGACCGAATTAGCCAAAGCCTTGGCCGCCTTCCTCTTCGACGACGAAGATGCGCTGGTGCGCATCGACATGTCGGAGTACCGCGAGCAGCACACGGCCAGCCGCATGTTCGGCGCCCCGCCCGGATACGTGGGCTACGAGGAGGGCGGCCAGCTCACCGAGGCCGTTCGCCGGCGCCCGTACCGCGTGGTGCTCTTCGACGAAATCGAGAAGGCCCACCCCGATGTGTGGAATGCCCTCTTGCAGATTCTCGAGGATGGGCGCATGACCGACGGCCAGGGGCGGGCCGTCGACTTCCGCAACACGGTGCTCATCATGACCAGCAACCTGGGCACAGAATTCGTCAAACGGTCGGGTTCGCTCGGCTTCTTGCGTCGCGGCGAGAATGGCGAGAGCGACGGCAGCCACGAGAAGATCGAACAGGCGCTCAAATCAACATTCCGTCCAGAATTCCTCAATCGCATCGACGAGATCATCATCTTCTCGCCGCTCAAGATTGAGGACATGGAGCGCATCGTCGATCTGCAGATGCAGGAAATCCGCAGCCGGCTCTCCGAGCAGGGCATTGCCGTGGAACTGACCGAGGCGGCGCGTAAATGGTTGGCGCGCGAGGGCTTCGACCCGGCTTTCGGCGCACGCCCACTGCGCCGCGCGCTCCAGAAGCACGTCGAATCGCCGCTTTCGGTGATGATCCTGGAGGGAAAGTTCAAGACCGGCGACACCGTGGTGGTCGACTACGCCGAGGGTCAGGGTATTCAATTCAACCACCGTGAAGAACAACCCGTCGAAGTGGCGGCCCAGCCTGCCACGTGAGCGGGGCACGCAGTACATACGACGGCGGGCCAGATTTGGCCCGCCGTTTGATTCCGCGTGCGAGGTCGCGCGTCTGCGCCTTAACGGGTGCACCAGGCAGCGAGCATGGCCTCCAGGCCCACGCCGGCCGCGATTTTTCCGGTCTTGATGTCTTCGTCCAAATCGCGCAACTGGCCATACCACTGATCCAGTGCGGCAAGGTTGAAGCGGCGGGCCTGGGCCTCGAGCTTCTCGGCCACAAAATCCGGGACTCGCTCGGTCTCGCGCAAAGGGATGGCGCGCAGCGCCTCGCCCAGGCGGATCGTTCGCGGGCCCGTGTCAAGTGCTTCGCGCGCCAGAAGCAGCAGGCGTAGTTGGCGTACCACCATGCCCATGATGTAGCCGGCGTCCTGTTCGCCGAGCATCTTGTGCAGAAGACGCGTGGCCTTTGGCCCGTCGCGCTGGCCGATCGCGTCCACCATAGCAAAAACATCCGTCTCGGCTGACTCGGGCGTGAGGCGGCGGACATCCTCGGCGTTCACCGGGCGTGCGCGGTCCACATACGTCAAGAGCTTGGCGACTTCTTCGTCCAGTCGCGATAAATCCTCTCCCACAGCCAGCGCCAACTGCTGGGCCGCCTCGCGCTCGATGCGCCCGCCATGATGCTCTGCCCGCCGCAGGATCCAGGCGGGTAGATCCGATGGGCGTGGCGCCTCAAAGTGCCTAACCCACGCGCGTTCGCCTTGGGTCGCACACCACGCCAGCATGGCGTGCCGGCCGGGCAGTGTCCGCCTTTCAATGAAGACCAAGGCCGTGGAAGGCGGCACCTCTTCCAGTATGGGCGTCAGGTCCTCCAGCGCGCGCGCACGCCCTGGCGCGGCCGACATCTCGTTCTCAGACGAATCGTCGGCCTCACGCGTGCGCGAGAGCAGCCAGGTGAAGTATCCCTCCACGATCACCATCCGCCGGCGAGCAATGAAGGGCGCCGTGCCGCAGGCATCGCGCAGCGCGGCGAGAGAAAGGCCGCGTCCTTCGAGACGAGTGGTGTTCAGGTCCCGCATGGACGGTTCGCCCAATTGCTCGTAAAGGCGTGCGATGGTTTCGCGCATCGCGATCTCGTCGTCGCCGTGCAGGAGATAGAGGGTGGGGGCAGGCTTGGGCACGCAATGATTATATCCAGCCTGTGTGGACATTGCCCCCGGGGGCCCGGACGTCACGATGGATTTGGGCGTGCGGCGGAGAGCGCTCTAGAGGGGCTTGCAGCGTGTGTAGAACTCGGCCAGCCTGCCAGCCAGATGGGACCACGCCAGGCGGGTCTCGGCCAGTGCCCGTGCGCGCCGCCCCATGGCCTCCGCTTGTGGAGGATCGTCGAACAGTTGCTGCATCGCCTGCGCCATGGCGGCTCCGGTCTCTTCCGCCGTCAGCCCAATGCCTTCGTCGCGGACGAGCGCTCCCAAATCACCGGTGTGGTTGGTGACGATTGGCCGCGCGGCGGCAAGCGCGTGGCCGGCGCTGTTGGGCGAGCGGCCAAGGTTTACCGGGCGGCGAGTATATGGAAGAAGCATCATGTCGGCGGCGCCCAGGAGGGCGGACAGGTGCTCGTGCGGAACCCATCCGACCTGATGCAAGTTGGCCGCAAGCCCGTACCGGCGCGCCGCGCGATCGAGCTGTGAGATGCGCGGACCACTGGTCACCAGCAGCGCTCGGGGATTGACGCGTGCCATGGCGACGAAGGATTGCACGAGCAGCGCCAAGTCGTAGGTACCCAGCCCGATGTGCACAGCCACGGGCGCCTGAAGCGGAATCCCAAGCGCGCGCCGACTGGCGGCTTTCTCAGGCGGCCGTCCTTCATCACAGTCGGCTCCCACCGGCAGGAGGTGGAGTCGCTCGTGTGCCACCCCCATGGCTCGTGCCCGCTCGGCCAGATAGGTGCAGATCGGCGTCAAGCCATCGGCGCTTTGGCAGACGCGTTTCTCCCAGGCGCCATCGAATGCTCCCAGGGTGACCCGCGCCGGCCACGACCTTTCTCCGGCGATGCCCTGCCCGCCCCATAGGTCGGCCCAGTCCGACACATACGTACTGCCAAAGTGTTTGCGCTGCGCCAGCGCAGGGAGCGAGACACTCGGCCGCTGATCGAAACCGTGAACGATGTCGAAGCTCTCGTGAGTGGCCAGAACCATCCGGCCGAGGATATCGAGCGGGCTAAGGCCCATATTGCGCAGGCGGAAGGGGGCCACGTCGGCCGATTCAACCAGGCGCACACCCTGCAATTCGCGAACGCGCGGGGTGGCACCGGCGCGCGAGGGCGAGACCGATAGCGTCACCGTATGCCCAAGACGCACAAGATGCCGTGCCAGCGCGAAGCTGCGCTCAAAGCTGCCGCCGGCTGCGGCGACATGATGGACGAGCATCAGAACGCGCATCGGGTCAAGGCCTTGCCCCGCTGGTGAGCGCACGTCCGTACGATCGCAGCTCGCCCGCCAGCCAGGCGCACGTGCCGGCCACGATCACGGGCAGGGTCATTAGGTACTTGGTAATGAGACCCGCCCGCGATGCGTTGGCGCCGGCCCGTGCCACGAAGTTGATGAGGCGCAACGGGAGCAGCGAAACCGCGGCCAGCGTGCGCCCCGTGCTCCACGCATCCCACCGGCGGCGCGCCTCACTAAACTCGCGGCCGCGCGCATACCGCTCACGCAACAGCTCTCGCCAGGTCGCATGGTAGTGATGAACCACCCCGGCCTGCGGATCAAACCACAAGCCTCGCCCGGCACGTTCGAGGTGCCAGCAAAACACGGCGTCCCCCAGCATGATGTCAGGTTGAAATCCACCTACTTCATCGTACCAGCGGCGCGGGATGAGCATATTCACAGTCGGTCCGAGCTTGATTGCATGCCCCCGGCCGCCGGGCAGCCAGATGTCGAACTTGCAGAAGTGCGCACCTACGTCGAGCCACCGCGATCCATCGCACGTCACCGACCCGATCACCCCCTGGCCAGTGGCCTCATGCGTTGCCACCAGGCGCGCAAGCCACGTCGGCGGAAACACCGCATCCGGGTCGGTGAAGACGAGCAGGCACCCTTGCGACAGCACAACGCCGCAATTGCGTGCGGCGTGCGGCAGGAGGCGCAGCGGCGAGTGATCAAAGCGTACCCACGGATACTCGCGCTTCACCAGTTCCCGAATCCCGCCGTCTGGGCTGCTGTCAACCAGGATCGCCTCGTAATCGGTGAAGGTCTGCGCCTTCAGGCTGTTCAGGCATACGGCAAGCGTATCCTGCGACTTGTAGGCGGGAATGACCACGGAGACAAGCGGGGCGCGGGCTGAAAGGCTCACGCCAGATCTCCTGGCGTGCGATATGCGCCCACCTCGTAGTCTACGAACCGCATCGGCGCTGAGCCAGGCCCCACGACCATACCCACGACCTGGCCCGCAGCGGCGAAGCTTTCGGCGACGATCACGGCCGGCAGGGCTCGCACGAACCTTCCGAGCAGATCCCGACGACGGCGCACACCGAACGCCACGAGCCGCGCAGCCCGCACCCAGGGCATCAGCGGCGACGCAAGCAATCGCGCCGCACGGTGCCCCCACGACCAACGCAAGAGGTCGGCCCGTGCGGCTCCAAAGCAGCGGTTCCAAAGGTAGAATCCGCGGCAAATCGTGGTCAGGCGCGTCTCATTGGTGTGGCTGAAACGCATGCGCGGCTCGAGCAGCAGGCGCTCGCCCTGGACGGCCAGCCGCCACTGCAACAAGGGTTCGGTGAGCAACAAACGCGCAAGTTCTCCCCCAAAGCGCAGCAACACGTCGCGCTTGTAGGATGTATTGTTCCCCGGCAGGAGGACCTGCGCACCGCGCGAGGCGGGTGCCATCCATGGAGCAAACGACAGGGCCAGGATGACGTCGCTCAACCCGCGGCCGGGGTTGCCGTTGTGGACCTCGCCGCCCACGCCGGACCAACCTTCAGCGTGTCCGGCGAGTATCGCCTCAGCCCAGCCGGGATGGGCGATGCAGTGTTCCTCAATGAAGGCGACAATCGGGGCGCGCGCCTCGTGGACGGCCTGGGCGCGCAATTCGCCGAATTCCCGGCCGGGGGTCGCGCGCAGGACTCGCACATTTCCGCGATCGGCCAATGCAATCGGCGGCGTGCCCACCGGCGCACAATCCACCATCAAGATCTCCATCGAGGAGGCTGCGTCTTGCATCAGGAGAGAGCGCAGGCAGGCCTCCACTCGCCCGCGTTGTCTGCCCACAACCGCAATCACCGACAGCACCGGATCGCTCATAAGTTCATTATCCGCCGCCTCGCGGAGATTGGAATCCACAATGTAGCTTATCCGGCCCGCACTCGGGGTCGACTCTCGGCCGGGCGAAGCGCCCAGCCCTCATTATGCCGGATTGGGGCTTACGCGGCAAAATGCCGCCAGAGAGATCCTGGCGGTATACGCTTGAGTATCGATCGCGGCCGGTGGGGGGTGCAACTGCAGAAGCTAGATGGCCCGGGCGCTGGCGCGATGGGGCGCCGCATTGGGCGAATTCTGCGGCACGGTCGCCTGGATGAATCCAACGAACATGATCGCAGCCCCCAGCAATTCACTCACGTAGAGCCAGTCCGCAAGGCCTAGGCGCAGGAAGGTGCCGCCCAGGGCCGGCGCCAGTGCCCCGGCGGCGATGAGCACATTGCCCAGCACGCGGTGCGCCAGGACCTGCTTGCGCCAGAAGAGCCATGCCGACCACAACGCCCCGCCCACGAGAAGCAGTGTCCCATAGAGGTTAAGGACGATGGTCAGCGCGATGGCTGCGCCCGGCCGCGCAAGAATCTCGCGGTACTGGGCGGACGCGGGAACGAGGATATCGTAGGACCCAGCCAGGGTGGGCGCGCTGAACACCAGCCAGGCGCTAAGCAGCGACAATGCAGCCAGCACACCCAGAAAGACGGGGGCAACACCTCGGCGCCGTACCAATAAGAACATGGTTCCCTGTCCAAGCCAAGCCGCGGTCAACATGGCGCCTGTGAGGTACCACACCTTGAGCGCAAGCGGATGGAATGCGAGACCCAGCAGCGCTTCCATCGCTGTCCCCAACGCGTACAGGAGCAGGCCGACGGCCCAAACCAGGAGGTGCGTGCCGCCACGCCGGCGGTAACGGGCAAACACCACGGCGGCAAATAGGATCGTCACGATCGTTGAGACAAATGGCAAGAAGCGCAACATAATGTCCCCCATTGCGGCCCGCATTTCGTGCCCGGGGGCCAAGCCCGCGAGCGGCTCACCTCAGCGGGGCATCAGGCTGAACAGCGAGCCAAGTGCCACGAATACCAGCGCCGCAGCAAACACAAGCAAGAGCGCGGGCACAGCCCAGCGCAATCCGGGCGGGGCTTCCCGCCGTTCAGGGCGTCGACTCACGTGGCTCTGTCCCCTCCACATCCTTCGCATGGGCGAGCGCCGGACTTATCCTGCGTCGCCAGGGGAGGATATAGCCCGTGGGGAGGGGAGTCAATGCCTGGCCGATTAGACTTGGATATGAGACTTTGGGCTTGTGCTACGCCTTAAACGCAAAGCCAGCCGCGGCCAGAGGCCGGGCCGGCTTAATTGGCGAACGACGGGCAGGGCACACCTGCCCAAGCGGCAGGCGCCTCGTCGCGGTTTCGCAGCGCGAAACCGGGTCCAGGCTAAATCGAGTCCTTGAGCGCCTTGACCGGCGCCGCCTTGACCACTCTGCGGGAGGGCTTGCCCTTGATCAGTATGGGTTGCTTGGTGAAGGGGTTGACCCCCATCCGGTCCTGGGTTTCGGGGCGGACGGCGACCTTTGCCCTGAACAAGCCCGGGATCGTCACCTCTCCGCTCGATTTCAGTTCGGCCACGACCAAGAGCGAGATCGCTTCCAAGTAGTCGGCGACTTCGCGCTTGTTCAGCTTGGTCGCCTCGGAGAGTTTCCCGATGAACTCGGCTTTGCTCAGTCCTTTAGCCATTTTGGTTCCCGCTCCTTTGCTGAAGTCTGGGGCTCAAGCGCCCCAGCCCTGTTGACGTGCCCTGTCGCTTAACTCTACACGATTTCCCCAATTCCCGCCACCCGCGGGGGCAAGGGGCCAGCCAATGGGTGCCGCTAGGGCCCTGTCAGGCTCATTGCGCCTTGTCGTTCGTGGATCCAACGGCTAGAATCAGCCGCATGACTTGGAATGTTGTGGGGCACGCCTGGGCGATTCGTGCCTTGCAGCGCGACTTGACGCTAGGCCGCCCGTCCCACGCCTATCTCTTCGCTGGCCCAGCCGGCATCGGCAAGCGCACACTGGCGATGGCCTTCGCCCAGGCGCTCAACTGCACCGCACCACCCGCACCGGGAGAGGCGTGCGGTGCGTGCCGGGCATGCCGTCAGCTCGCTGCGCGGACGCACCCGGACCTTTTCCTTCTCCTGCCGCAGGAGCCGGGCAAGCCCATTAAGGTGGAAGCCGCACGCGAGATGATGCACATGCTCGCGCTCTCACCGCTCGAGCTGCATTGGCGGGTCGGGTTGCTGGCCGATTTCGATCAGGCCACCTCGAGCACGGCCAACGCGTTGCTCAAAACGCTCGAGGAGCCGCCCGCCTCAGTCATACTTCTGCTTACGGCCGAAAGCGCCGAAACTCTCCCGCCCACGATCGTCTCGCGCTGCCGGGTCATGACCCTGCGCACACTTCCGACCCCCGAGGTTGAGACTGCGCTGATTGATCGCTGGCAGGTCCCGCCCGATCGCGCCAAGCTTCTGGCGCATCTCAGCGGAGGCCGGTTGGGCTGGGCGCTACGCGAGGTCGAGGATGAGGGCGCTTCCCAAGCGCGCCGCGACACGCTCGAAGCCTGGCGGGCTGTGTTCACGTCTAACCGCGCCAAGCGATTCGAGCAGGTTGCCCGCTTGACGAAGGATCGCGATGAGGAGCAGGCTTTGCGGCGGACTCTGGAAATGTGGCAGAGCCTGACCCACGACCTATTGCTGGCCGGCATCGACTCGCAGGCGCCGCTCACCAATCTGGACTATGCCGACGAGATCCGTGCGTTGGCCACACACATTCCGGCCGCGCGCGCACGCCGCTGGCTGGCGGCGCTGCAACGGGTGGAGCGCGGTATCGAGCGCAACCTCAACTTGCGATTGGCGCTCGAGGCGGCCCTGCTCGAAGCCCCATTGCTCTAGGTGCAACCGCGCTCTACAAATGGCCTCATCGCGGTTCGACGAGAATGCGGATCGCAGTCCGTTCTTTGCCCTCAATCGTGACCTCGGTGAAGGAGGGGATGCAAATGACGTTCAAGCCGTCTCCCTCGAGGTATCCGCGCGCGATGGCACATGCCTTCACTGCTTGGTTGACCGCACCCGCCCCGATGGCTTGCACCTCAGCGTGCTTCTGTTCGCGGACGATCCCGGCGATCGCTCCGGCAACGGCTGTGGTTCGCGACTCGGCTGAGACTTTGATGATGTCGGCCATGAGAATTCTCCTTTGATGAAAGGCCTGTTGGCTGCCCAGCCATTTTGGGCTAATTCTCCCCGATTCATTCTATTAGATTCCGAAGCGTGCCGCAAGATGCATTCTGTATAATCGGAAAGCACGCAAGCTGGGCCGGCTGCCGAGAGCTCTGGGGAACGGCCGGGCGGACGGCCTATTCGTGAGACCTAGCACATTCCGCGGCGTTCCACCCATAAGTTCCGTCGTCCTGCAGAAGAAGAGGATTTGCCCATGTCTCGCACAATTCTCGTCACATGCGCCTGCGTTGTGGCAGCGCTGGCGTGCACGTTAGCCGGCACACCCACGCCGCCGGCCTCCCAAGTGGAAACGGAAGTGGCCAAGTTGCTCACGCAGCACCCGACCTCCAGCCCGATGCAGGCTGCAACGCTTGCCGCGGCCACGGTGGTCCCGCCCTCGTCTGTGCCGCCGACCGCTGCCCCCCCGGCGACACCCACTCTTACTCCTACGCCGACCCTGGTTCCCACGCCAACCGTGCCAGCCACCGATCCACGCATCAACTTGGGCACGCCGGATTGGCACGACGCCTTCGACACCGGGCAAAACTGGTATCTGGAGGGCGGCAACCCGCAGGCCGAGATACACGACGGCAAGTTGGTATTCAGCGTGGCGGAGGCCGACAAAGGCGACTGGTGGCGGCTGGCCGCGCCTCGCTTGGTGAACTTCTACATCGAGGCCACTGCAATGACGACGGCCTGTTCTGGCGCCGACCGCTATGGGCTGGTGGTGCGGGCACCCGACCTGAATCAGGGCTATCTCTTCGGCTTCAGCTGCGACGGGCGCTACTCGCTGCGCGCTTGGGATGGCAGCGAGTTCACCAAGCTGAAAGACTGGACGGCCAACCCAGCCATCCTCGCCGGCCCGAACCAGACCAACCGCCTGGGCCTGATGGCCGACGGCAGCCGTCTCTCGCTGTACGCTAACGGAGTCTTCCTCGACGAGATACACAACGACCGCTTCGGCGAGGGACGCTTCGGCTTGTTCATTGCCTCCAATGTCACCCCCAATTACGCCATCCAATTCGATTTGCTCGACTACTGGAAGTTGCCATGAGAGGCGCAAGCGGCCGGCGAAGAGGGCTGGCGAGCAGCGCAACGCTGGCGGCGTTTGTGCTCGGCGCCTGTCAGATCGCTCCGGCTACGGCCACGCCCACGCCCGCGTTCACCCCGACGCCCACGGTGATGATTCCGCTATCCACGCTGTTGCCGAGATTGCCCGCTCTGCCGACGGCCACAGCCACACCCGAGGCGGCCGTCTCGCCCACGCCGGCGCTCCCGCCGCAGGCCGGGGATCTCATCCTGCACGAGGATTTCACGTCCAACTCACGCGGCTGGCCGCTGCATGCCACGCGTGGCGGAACAGTGGCCATCGCCGCTGGCCAACTGACGTTCGCGCTCAAGGAGCCGCTGGCCTCCTTGGCCGTGCTGCTTGCGGAGAGCGTACCGGCGGATGGGTACCTCGCAGTGACCGCGCGGAGCCTATTGTGCGATGCGCCAAAGAATGAATTCGGGGTCGTGTTGCGGGCCGAGGGCGATCGACAATATCGCATCGGCTTTGCCTGCGACGGCAGCGTGCGCTTCGAACGTTACCTGGGGCCGGGCCTGGAAGGCGCGAGTGCCTGGAAGGCAACACCCTCGCTGTTGCCCGGTGCGCCCGCGGAGAATCGAATCGCAGTGGTCTTTGAGGGCTCGCAGTTCACGGCCTACGCCAACGGCGTGGCGGTTCTTTCATACACCGAGCCACTGATCGAGGCCGGCCAGCTTGGCCTATTTGCGCGCACCGAACGCAGCACGCTGCTCACGGTTGCCTTCGACGATCTGGACGTGCGGTCGCTGGCCGCCGCCTCGCCCTGAGGGTGAACCGACAACGAGGAGCTCAACACGCAGGGCGAGCCATGGCTCGCCCTGCGTGTTGGAGGGGCTTTCAGGCGTAGCGTGCTGCGTCGAGCAAGGCGCGCAGTTCGGCCTTGCGGTTGACGCCCATTTTGCCCAGCACGTGACGCACGTGGGTCTTGACCGTTTCGGGCGAGACCACCAGGCAATTCGCAATCTGCCGATTGGTCTGGCCGGCGACGATGAGTTGCAGGACCTCGCGCTCGCGCGGGGTCAGGATTTCGAACTCGCCGCCCACCTGCAGGCGGGCCAGGTCCGGCCCACTCGAGGGTTGTACCAAGGTTCCCGCAAGCATCGCCACCTCCTCCGGGGGCTGTCGGCGCCCCGTGTTATTCTCTTATTATATAGAACATTTGTTCTAAATGTCAAGTGGGTTGACATCCACGTCAACTGATCGCGCCGCGGGCTCGCACAACCCCGGCAACATCCCCAATGCATCCCGCTCTCGGCGGCTGGCGCAGTTGGCCCCGCGAGTCGCAACTCGGAGCGACCAGGTTGAACTTGAACCCATCCTGCAGGAATGGGAGGGAAATGTCCCCGCCACATGCTGGCCCACCCGACCTCTTCCAGAGAGGAAATTGCGACCCAACCCAGAGAATCCAGGCGATTCAAAGCTCATCCGAATGATACTTGACAGAATGTGAAGCTGTTATACAATTAGTTCAATGCTACAATTAGTTGAATCGCACAATTAGTTCAATCGGGAGTAGGCGAATGCATTTGCGTCTTGATCTTCACAGCCGGGTCCCGATCTACGTGCAGATTTTCGAACAGGTCAAAGCCCTGGTCGCCGCCGGCACACTTGACCCGGGCAGCCAGTTGCCAACCGTGCGCGAAATGGCCTCCGAGCTGCGCATCAATTTCAACACGGTGGCTCGTGCCTATCGCCTCTTGCACGAAGAAGGGGTGATCTCAACGCAGCAAGGACGAGGGACGTACGTGATGGAACAGGCACCGCCGCCAACATCCGAACGCGAAAGGCGGGCGCGCCTGGATACGCTAATCGAGGTGTGGTTGGAGGAAGCCGTGCAGTTTGGCTTCACCGCGGATGAAATCGAAGCCGCGTTCGCCCATGGCCTGGCGCGCCGCGGAGGCAAACGCTCCCCGCTGTAATCGCGCCGAGCCGCATGTTTGGAGGAGAAATGAGCCTTACCTCGCGTGTCATCAAGCAAGCCCTGTTCGACCGCAAAGTTCCCGATCGCAGCGTCAACCCGGTCTCGATCTTCCTGTTCCTGGTGATCATGACGGTCATGGTCGGCCTCGCGGCGCTGCTCGACTCGCTGCACGTGGCGCAGTGGATCGGCCTGCCGGTCTCGGGCCTCCTGGTGCTTATCGCCCTGTACATCCTGTTCGCGCTCAAGGTAGCAAACCAGTGGGAGAAGGCCATCGTTCTGCGCTTCGGGAAGTTTCACGGGTTGCGCGGGCCGGGCCTCTTCTGGATCATCCCGATCGTTGACAGGGCAGCGATGTGGATCGACCACCGGGTGATGGTCACACCCTTCACTGCAGAAAAGACCCTCACCAAGGACACCGTGCCGGTGGACGTGGATGCAGTGCTGTTCTGGCTGGCCTGGGATGCACAGAAGGCTGCGCTTGAGGTTGAGGATTACCGGGCCGCCATCGCCTGGGCCGCGCAGACCGCATTGCGCGAGATCATCGGCCAAATGAACCTGGCCGACATCCTGGTGGGACGGGCGCGCATGGACACCGATCTGCAGAAAATCATCGATGAGCGCACGACGCCGTGGGGCATCACGGTGCAGTCAGTGGAGATTCGCGACATCATCGTCCCCCAGGACCTGGAGGATGCGCTCAGCCGCCAGGCGCAGGCCGAGCGTGAACGGCAGGCGCGGATAATCCTTGGCGAATCAGAAAAGCAGATTGCCGCATCGTTCGCCGAGGCTTCGCTCGCCTACAAGGATAACCCCACCGCGCTGCACCTGCGCGCGATGAACATGCTCTTCGAAGGCCTTAAGGAGAAGGGCGCGCTGGTGATCGTGCCCAGCAGCGCCGTGGAGACGATGAACCTGGGCGGCATGGCGGGTCTGGTATCGCTCGCGCGGTCAACCCCGGTTGAGGAGAAGTAGACCATGGCCGAGACCGCCGCCTGGGAGTACCGTGTGCTGACCGTCGGCCGCTGGACCGGCACCAAAGACGAGGATCTAGAGGCGGCGCTCAATGAGTTAGGCGAGCAGGGGTGGGAGGCCGTCAATGTTCTCAACCGCGAGGGATCGCCTAAGCTCACCCTCGTCGTCAAGCGGCCGCTCACCCCTGGCGCCCGCCGCCGGCGCAGCATGCCGGGCGAGATCGCACCGTAACCGGGCAACCGGAGATTATGAAGGATAAGAACGTATGTTGGACCGGAAACCACTCATCGTCTTCTTGCTGATTGCTTTCGGCATATCCTGGCCGCTGTTCGTCCTGCCTCTGGCCTTCCGCGGCGCGGCGCCCGAAACGCAGCAGCTCGTCGCGCTGGTCGCCTGGTCGCTGGCCATGTGGGGGCCGGGCCTGGGCGCGCTCATCGCCACGCGCTATGCGGCGAAGAAGAGCCTGCGCAGTTTGAACCTCGGACGGCTGGGCGAGAAGCGCGTGTATCTGTGGGCTTGGCTGCTCCCGCCCGCTCTCGCCTTGGCGGCCGGCCTGTTCACCGTGCTCTTCGGGCTGGCACGCTTGGACCTGGGTTTCGGTGTGATCAGGCAAAGCTTCGCCTCAGTGCCGGGCGGGTTGCCTGTTCCAGCATGGGTTGTCGTCGCGGCCCAGATCGGCCTTAGCCTGACCCTGGCACCTCTCTTTAATACGATCTTCGGCATGGGCGAGGAACTGGGGTGGCGCGGGTTTCTTCTGCCGCAGCTTCTTCCGCTGGGCCAATGGAAGGCCATCCTGCTGAGCGGCACCATCTGGGGCATCTGGCATGCGCCGGTTATCCTGCAGGGGCACAACTACCCAAGCGCACCGGTGCTCGGGACGCTCATGATGGTGGTGGCATGCGTTTTGCTGGGCACCATCTTCAGTTGGCTGTATCTGCGCACGCGCAGCCCGTGGGCGCCGGCGCTGGCGCACGGCGCACTGAATGCCACGGCCGGCGTCTCGATCCTCTTCCTCACCCCATTCGATGCGACGTGGGGCGGAACGCCCGTCAGCCCGCTGGGGTGGATCGGCCTGCTGCTCTTCGTGGCATGGCTCATCGTCACGCGGCGCCTGCCCGTGCAGGTACCCGCGGACTCCCCCGAACCGGCATCCGAGCCAGTGGCGGCGACCTGAAAGGCGGACACATGGCTGTTATCGAGACGAGCGGGCTCAGCCGCGCGTTCGGTGTCGTGCACGCCGTGCGCAATCTCTCGTTCGCACTCAGCGAGGGCGAGGTCTTCGGCGTGCTTGGCCCGAACGGCGCGGGCAAGACGACCACGGTGCGCCTGCTCAATGGGGTGCTTAAGCCGGATGCAGGCCGGATGCGCGTGCTGGGGCTTGACCCGGCGACACAAGGCAAAGAGGTGCGCCGCCAGACCGGCGTGCTGACCGAGACACCCTCGCTCTACGAGCGACTCTCGGCGCGCGAGAATCTGCGCTTCGCGGGTACGCTGTATGGCCTGGGTCGGGCCGACCTCGAGGCGCGGGTGAACGCGCAGCTCGACTTCTTCGAACTCGGCCCGCGCGCCGACGACAAGGTGGGGGGATTCAGCAAGGGCATGAAGCAGCGCCTGGCGCTTGCGCGCGCACTGCTACACAACCCCAAGGTCCTTTTTCTCGACGAGCCCACAGCCGGGCTGGACCCAGAAGCGGCTCACCAGGTGACGCAACTCATCGAACAGCTCAGCCACGAGACCGGGCGCACGGTGTTCCTCTGCACGCACAACCTGGATGAAGCGCAGCGCCTGTGCGACCGGGTGGCGGTGCTGCGTCAGGGCGGTGTGCTTGCTCAGGGCAGCCTGGCCGAACTCGGGCGTACGCTGTGGCGCGGCCTTTGGGTCGAAATAGATACTCAGATCGAATTGGGAACCAGCCTGCGCCGCGATCTCTCGCGCCAGCCGGGTGTTCAACGCGTGGAGGGAGAGGCGACTCGCCTGCTGGTGCAACTGAGCCGCGAGGCGGACATCCCCGACCTGGTGAGTTGGATGGCCTCGCAGGGTGCGCGCCTGATGCGCGTGGTGCCGCGCCGGCACACGCTCGAAGAGATCTACTTCGAGTTGCAGGAGCAGCCGGAAGGAAGGCCCGTATGAACTGGTCGCTGATTTGGGCCATTGCCCGCAAGGATCTCAAGGAGGTGTCGCAAAACAAAGCCGCCGTGGCGCCGGCGGTCATCGTCCCAGTTATGTTCGTCGTCGTCTTTCCGCTCGCCATCCTGCTCCTACCGCAAGCCTTTAGCAGCGCCTCCGGCAACGCCTTCTCGCTGCAAGAACTGGAGGGCCTTTTGCAGCGCATGCCGCCCGCCGTGACCCAGGCGCTGGCCGGGCTCAGCCCGCTTCAGATATGGGTGGTCTTTACCACCGGCTATCTCTTCGCGCCGATGTTCCTGATCTTGCCGCTGATGATGGCCAGCATCGTGGCCTCCGATTCTTTCGTCGGGGAGAAGGAGCGCAAAACACTGGAGGGCCTACTGTATTCGCCCACCAGCGATGCCGAACTCATCCTGGGCAAGATCGTGGCCTCGGTGCTGCCGGCTCTCGCTTTGTGCTGGGCCAGCTTCGTGGTCTACGGCATCGTGGTCAATCTGGCCGGGTTGCCGGTGATGGGCCGGATGTGGTTCCCCACCGCACCCTGGTGGCCGCTCATGTTGTGGGTCGTGCCGTCAGTGGCCACGCTGGGCATGGCCTCGGCCGTGATCATCTCATCGCGCGTGGGCACCTTTATGGAGTCCTACCAGTTGAGTGCTTCGGGGGTGGTGCTGGTTCTCGCGCTGATGGCCGGCCAGGTGACGGGGGTCCTTTTCCTCAGCGTGCCCGTGGCGTTCCTGGTGGGCCTGGCCGTCTGGGTGGTGGATGCTGGCCTCCTGTGGGTCGGCGTGCGCACATTCTCGCGCAACCGCTTGTTCTCGCGTCTCTAGCCGGCAAAGGCCCGAGGCGAGGCAGTCGGTTCATTTCTCATCGTCGAAAGGATATGTGCCGTGAAAGCTGCTTGGGTCGTTTCCTGGATTGTTGTCCTTCTGGCGTTTGGTGCGGGCGTGCTGGTCTACCCGCGACTGCCCGAGATGGTGGCGAGCCATTGGAATGAGTTCGGCCAGGTGGATGGGACTATGACACGCCTGTGGGGCGTCTTCCTGCTGCCGCTCATGATGGTGGGGATGGGTCTCTTGTTCTTGGCGATCCCCTCCATCGACCCGCTCAAGCACAACATCGCCGCCTTCCGGCCAGAGTACGACCGTTTCGTCGTACTGATCATGGTCTTTATGCTGGCGGTGCACGTGTTCACCCTGCTATGGAACCTGGGCATTCAGATAAGCATCAACCGCTTCATGCCGCTGGCGATGGGACTGGTCTTCTTCTTTGTGGGCGACCTGATCCGCAACGCCAAGCGCAACTTCTTCGTCGGCATCCGCACCCCCTGGACGCTGAGCAACGACGTGGTGTGGGCGAGGACCCACCGTCTGGGGGCGGTTCTCTTCCAGGTATCCGGCGTGGTGGCCGCGCTGGGGTCGCTGTTCGAACGACTCTCGATCTGGTTTATCATGGCGCCGGTGATGGCGGCCGGTCTCATCCCCGTGGTTTACTCATACTTCGAGTTTCGCCGCCTCGAGCGGGCCACGCCGCCCGGGGGATAGGTTCCGAGTATCAACTCCGTGCCGCAGGTTCCGCAGCCATCCTCATCCCGCGCGGGCGGTTTGCGCCGCCCGCGCAACAGGACACGACCATGACTGACATCCTGATAGAGACCCTCGACCTAGCGAAACGCTTCGGCGACAAAGTGGCCGTGGACCGGGTGAACCTACAAGTGCGCGCCGGCGAGATTTTCGGATTCCTCGGACCGAACGGTGCCGGCAAGACGACGACGATCAAGATGATCGTCGGCTTGCTGCAACCCACCTCTGGGGCTGTGCGCGTGGCCGGGCATAACGTGCAGACCGAACCGCTCGCGGCTAAGGCGGCCAGCGGCTTTGTCCCGGATGAGCCGAACCTGTACACCAAGCTATCGGCGCGCGAACTGCTGCGCTTCGTGGCCGAGTTGTACGACGTGCCGCCGGCGGCGGTCGAGCGGCGCATCGAGGAGTTGCTGCGGCTTTTTGACTTGACCGCCGCGGCCGACGACCTGATCGACTCGTACAGCCACGGCATGCGCCAGAAGGCCAGCCTCGCCGCGGCCCTGGTGCACGACCCGCGCGTCCTGGTGCTGGATGAGCCGACGGTCGGACTGGACCCTAAGTCCGCGCGCCTCATCAAAGACCTCCTTCGCCAACTCGCGCAGCGCGGAGCCGCGGTGTTTCTCTCCACGCACATTCTCGAGATTGCCGAGCGCATGTGCGATCGGATCGGCATCATCAATCGCGGGGGGCTGGTGGCGATGGGCACGATGGCTGAATTGCGTGCGATGGGCCAAGGGCAGGCCAGCCTGGAAGACATCTTCCTTTCGCTCACTGGCGGGGCCGAAGACGCCGCGATTGCCGAGGTGCTGCAGTGATCGGCGTGGCTACGCCGCGAGCCTCGGTGGCCTCCAGCACATGGAAGCTGCTGTGGTTGCGCGTTCGGATTTGGACCAGTGTCCTTCGCCATGCAACCGTGAGGCGCAAGATCGGCATGCTCGTCGTGGCCGCGCTCGTCGTGGGGTTTCTGGCGGCTGCCTTTGCCGGAAGCTGGGCACTTCTCAGTTTCCTGCGCTCCCCGGAACTGGCTCAGATCGTCGACCTCACTCAATTGCTCGAAGCGCTGCCCACCGTGATTCTTACCGGCGCCTTCCTCACGATCCTGGTCACTAGTTTCGGGGTTCTGCTGCAGTCGTTGTATCTGGCGCGGGATATGGACTTTCTGATGGCCGCGCCCATCCCGGTGCGGGCGGTGTTCATCAGCAAACTGATCCAGGCCATCCTGCCCAACTTCGCGCTGCTGTGTCTATTCGGCCTGCCGGTGCTCTTCGGGCTCGGCGCCTCGGCCGGTTACCACGCGCTGTTCTATCCCTTGGTGATCCTGCTGCTGGCCTGCATGACGTTCGCGGCAGCCGGTTTGTCGGCAGTACTGGTCATGGGCGTGGTGCGCCTCGTTCCGGCGCGCCGCGTCGCGGAGGCGCTGGCCGCGGTGGGTGCGGTGGCCTCCCTCATCTGCTCTCAGTCGGGCAACTTCACCCGCACCATGACCTTCAACGCACAACAGACAACCCAGATGATGGACTTGCTCAGCCGTGTCAACGCGCCGTGGTCGCCCTTCGCCTGGGCCGGACGCGGCTTGATCGGACTGGGCACAGGGCAGGGGGCTACCGCCGCGCTGGGCCTGGGGCTGACTCTCGTGCTGGCAGTTGCCATCTTCGCCGTGACCCTGCGCGCCTGCGAAGTGCTGTATCACACCGGCTGGTCGCAGATGCAGGCCGGCACCCCGCGCCGGCCGCACGTCCGCCCGCATGACGCCCCACGCGCTGCGGCCGCCCGGCGCCCGGCCTTTCCGAGGCTCTTGCCGCGGGTGGTAACTGCACTGATTATCAAGGATGCGCGCGTTTTAAGGCGCGACCTGCGCAACCTTTCGCAGCTGATGACCCCGCTCATCTTGGGCATTGTGTATGCCGCCATGCTGGCCCGCAGCGGCGGGCAGGTGGACCCGGGGCGCGGCGAAGCGCCGGAGTGGTTCATGCAGGGCGCCGGCCAGATGATGGCGTATGGCAACATCGGCATTGCCTTGTTCATCGGGTGGATCATGCTCTCGCGTTTGGGGATGATGGCCTTCTCGCACGAGGGCCGCGCCTATTGGCTGATCAAGACCGCGCCGGTGACCCCCGTGCGCTTGATGCTCGCCAAGGCACTCACCGCCTACCTGCCCACGCTGGTTATCGGCGAACTCTTCCTCCTGGTCGCTTCGCTGCTTCAGAGGGCAGGTTCGAGCGTGATGCTATTCGGCATCGCGGTTGTTGCATTGGCGTTGGCCGGTGGCGTGGGGGTGAACCTGGCCTTCGGCGTAGCAGGCGCCAACCTGGAATGGGAAGACCCGCGCCACATGGTGCGCGGGTCGGTTGGGTGCATTGGATCGTTTGCGGGCATGGCCTACGTGGCGCTCGCCGCGGCGTTCTTCCTCGGCCCGGCCATGCTCGTGCCATTGCTGGGCGGCAGCGCAGGGCTGGGCCAAGCGATCGGCGTGGTCGTGGGCGGTGTGTTCGCGCTGGTGTGCGCGCTGCTGCCGCCTTACCTCATGCTCGGGCGGGTGAGGCGCATCGGCGAAGTGGGCTAGCGCATTCCGTTGCCCGCGCGCGCTCGGCTTGCCGGTTCAGCGTTCGCCCGTGTAGAGGCGCGGCACGCGTGCGCTCAGACCCGTCACAACCTCGTAGTTGTTTGTGTCCCACCGCACGGCGACCTCTTCGGCGGATATGACCTGGCTGCCCTGGCGACCGATGAGCACCACCTCGGTGCCGAGTGGCAGCGGTGCCGGGAGACGTACCATGCACTGGTCCATGCACACGCGCCCCACCACTGGCACGCGCGCCCCCTTGATGAGCACCGTGTTCGGCCTCGCCCGCCGAAAGCCATCGGCATAGCCCAACGGGATTGCCCCGATGATCTCGCGACCGCGTGTGACGTATTCGTGACCGTAACTCACGCCGTGACCCTTCGGCAACTCCTTGCACGAGGCCAGTTGTGCCTTCCAAGTGAGCGCCGGACGGAACCCTTCGGGGAGGGGTGCTTCCGCTGAAGGGTGAAGGCCGTACATGGCGATGCCCACGCGCACCAACCCCATACGCGATTCGGGGAAGTTGAGTGCGGCCACGGAGTTCGCTGCATGGAGTATCGGCAGAGGCCGACCCTCCTCGCTTAGGCCATCCACAACAGATTGGAATGCAGTCAGCTGAGCACGGGTCGGGGCAGGGTCGTGCTCATCGGCCCTGGCCAAGTGGGTGAAGAGGCCCTCGAGACGCAGGGCGGTGTTACGCTGCACCTCATGGACTACGGCGAGCGCCTCGTTCGGAAGCACCCCCAGGCGACCCATGCCGCTGTCGACCTTGAGGTGGATGCGGGCTTGCATGCCCAGTGCCGTCGCCCGCTGCCCGTAGGCACGGGCCAGCTCAACGGAAGGGACAGTCAGAGCCACCTCGGCTGCGACAGCCGCCTCGACCTCGGCCACGGAAACAACGCCCAGGATGAGGATGGGCAGCCGCAACCCGGCGGCGCGCAGCTCGAGGGCTTCGGCGAGGCGCGCCACGCCAAGCCAGGCAGCTCCGCCAGAGGCAGCTGCGCGCGCTACTTGGCTCGCGCCGTGACCGTAGCCGTTGGCCTTGACCACGGCCATGAGCGGTGTGCCTGTCAGTGCGCACAGGCGGCGGACATTGTCCTCGATCGCCGACAGATCGATTTCCAGCCAGGTGACGAAGCGGTTTTCCATCCTCGCTCTCATTCGCTCCGCAAGATGAGCCGTTGGCAGAGAAGGCGCGGCGCGCCGGGGTGGTCCGGAATGTGCAATACCTCCTAGAGGAGCCGCCGCTTCGGGCAACTATACCCCATCGTGGCAATTGCCTTACCGAACGCGGGCAGATGGCATTTTCTCTTGCAAACGAGTCTCTCCCGGCTATAATCGAAGGACGACGATCGAGCGACCATGGACACCAACCGCGGGCATCCCGGAGCGCTGCCGGTCCTCTATCTTGCCGGAATGCTCGTCCTGGCAGGCGGCTTGGCGGCTGCTTTGTGGCTTTCGCCGCTCGCGGCGGCCGAAAAACAGCGTGACCTTCTGGTTCTGGCCGGCGTTGTTGCCTACAGTGCGGTTGTGGCCGCACGTCACCTCTCGCGGCGGCGCATCCCGGTCTTGCTCTCGCACACCCTCGACCTGGGAACCCTTGGGCTGATCGCGGTCACCGACTACTTCCTGCGTCCGGTCGCCTCCTCGGTGTGGTTGTTCTATCCCCTCAGCATCACTTTCATGGCATTCGCCAGCGAACGCTGGGCCACCTGGCCGGCTGTGGGGCTGGCGATTGTGCTGGATGCGGCGCTGACGGTGATGCTGGCCGGCCGCGGGACTCCGTTCACCTGGGTTGATTTGTTGCTGCGGTGCCTGACCTACACGGCTTCCGGGTTTGTCATGACCCGCGGCGCTCAGATCGCCGCCCGCTTCTGGCGCGATACGCTGGAGGCGGAACTCAAACATTCGGGTGATCTGCTGCGCTTGGCGACGCTCGGTCAGCCTCTGGCCAATGCACTCACCTTCGACCAACTGCGCGACCGCCTGCCCTCCCTTCTCCAGCGGGCCGTCCCGCAGGCAGACGCCGGGGTCGTCTTCCTGCTCGAGAACTCGCGCAAGGAGCTCCTGCCATTTGCCTCTTTTGGCCTGGGCGAGACCTCGCTGATTCCCGGTTTTGGCACTTCGGGCTCACTGATCGCGGCGGCAGTGCAATCTCGCGAGGCCACGCTGCACAGCGGGGCCGAGCTGGAGGCGGCGCTGGCGGCTGAGCCCATGCGCCGCATGCTCACTCAACGCCAGGCGGCCAACGACACCTCCCCCGCCGCTGCCATCCTGGCGGCCATCAAGGTCAGCCAGGCTGCACGCGGCGTGCTGCTGCTTCTGGCGGATGCGCCCGGGCAACTCACGGTTCGCGAGGTGGAGGTGGCGCGGACGATCGTCTCCAACCTGGGGACGGTTCTCGAGCATCTCGACTTTTCGGATCTCTTGCGCCGCGTGGCGCAGCAACGCGAGACGCTGCTGAAGATCGCCCACGGAGTGGCCTCAGCCACCGACCTGGAGCAAATCTATCAGGCGCTGCATGAGGGGACGCGCGAGCTCATGCCATGCGACTCGTTCGTCATCGCCCTTTACGACGAAGACGGCGATCGGGCGCGGTTGGTCTATGTCATCGACAACGACAAGCGTAGCGCGCCGATCACCGTCACGGCCAAACCCGGGCTGCTGGGCAACATGCTGGCTGAGCGCCAGGGGTTCCGCGTGGACGACTTGGCCGGCCTTCTGCCGTACGCGCCGCGCCACTACGGCGGTGATCAGCCCGTGCGCTCGGCGGTATGCGCCCCGCTGCGCGTGGGCGACCGGCTAATCGGCATGATCTCAGCGCAGACGCTGCGCCCCGGGGCGTATTTCGACGACGACGTAAGGCTGTTGACCGCCCTGGCCGAAAGCGCGGGCGCTAACCTCGAACACATGCGTCACCTGGAACGCGAGCGCCATCGCGCGCACCATTTCGAAGGGTTGGCGCACAATCTGGTGCACCTGCTGACGCGCGGGCCCCTGGGAGGCGGCGAGGATCAACGCAGCTTCCTGCTGTCCCAGGTCACGCGCATGATGGGCGAATACCTCAATGCCGGCTTCTGCCTGACGTTGATGCTCGGTGAAGATGGGCAGAGCTTCCGGGTCGAAGCGGCCACTTCGCTGCAGCCGGTTGAGGACCTGGCGCCCCCCGGAACGGTGGTGCCGCTCAGCTCGCTGCCGCGGATGGCGGAGATCCTGCAGCACGGCACGTATGCCGTTTGGCGCGGCGGTGCGCAGAACGACCCCGCACCAATGGCCGAGATTCAAGTGCTCATCCCGCAACCGCCCGAGAGCATCGCCCTGCTGCCGATCCACAGCCCTAGCCGGCGCTGGGGCATTCTCGTGGCCGGAAGAGATTCGCCGTGGGATGAGGCCTCGTTTGCCCCGGAGCAATTGCGCCTGGCGGACATGATCGTGCGCCAGATCGGCGTATCGCTTGAGAACCAGGCGGCCAGCGAGTCATCCTCCCAGCGCCTCAACTCGCTCACTCGTCTATATGAACTGGAACTCTCCCTCTCCGCGGCCGACGACCCGGTGCGCGTATTGGAGTTGACGCTGGACGTGGCCATCGAAGCGCTGTGGGCCAACGGCGGCGGCATCGCCCTATGGCAGCCCGAGGCGCAGCTGCTGCGCACAGTCATCAGCCGCAACGTGCCGGCCGCGCTCGACAACGAGCCCTTCCGGCCCGACGGGCTGGGAATGACCACCTACCGCGGCGGGCAGGCGCGCTACTTCAGCAATCTACGTCTGGAGGGCAACCTGCATCCATTGGTCGGCCAATCCGGCATCCGCGCGGTGGCGCACTTGCCCCTGCGCACGGACGGTGCGCCGTTCGGCCTCTTGATCCTGGACTTCTTCCACCCGCGCGAATTCCCCGAGCAAGACCGGCGCCTGTTGGAGATGTTCGCGGCGCGTGCGGCGCTGGCTTATGACAAGGCGCGCTTGCTGCGCGCGCTGCAAGAGGCCCACGAGCGCTTCGAGCGCACCGTGCAGCACGTCCCAGGCGCGATCTACCGCGGCAGCATTGATGGCCACACGACGTTCATGTCGCAGGGCATCCGCGATCTGACCGGGTTTTCGCCCGAGGAATGGACGGCCACGCCCAACATCTGGAATGAGCGGCTGCATCCCGACGATCGCGAGCGAGTGCACGCCTCGTTCGATGCGGCCATCGCCCAGGGCAAAGAATGGATCGAGGAGTATCGCCTGCGCGACCGCCAGGATCGCTGGCGCTGGGTGCGTGACGTGGCGCGCATGGTGCGCGAGCCCGATGGTTCGATCCACTATTACGACGGCGTGATGACCGATATCACCACGCGCCGTCAGTTGGAGGAGCGCCTGTTGCGCACGGCGCGCCTGGAGTCGGCCACGGCGCTGGGGATGGGCCTGGCCCACGAAATCAACAACGCGCTCAGCACGCTGTCGCTGCATTCCTACCTGCTCTCGCGGCGCATGCCGACCGGCAACGAGGATGTGGCCCACCATTTGCAGATCATCGAACAGACTGTGCAACGCACAGCCGGCCTGATCCAACACTTCCGCGAGCTGGCTCAGCCCACGCCGACCAGCCTGGCCCCAGTCTCGGTTTCCTCGCTGCTGGAGGAGATCGTGGCCACTTTTGGCGAGCGGCTACGCGAGCAGGGTGTGGCGCTCGACCTCTCCCTGGCCGACGATCTGCCGCGCATCCACGGCGATCGCACCGGGCTGTACGAAGCCTTTTCGGCTGTGGTCAAGAACGCGATCGAGGCGCTGCCGGCCGGCGGCTTGCTCAGCGTGCATACCTCACGCGCCTCGCTGCGCCACGACGGCACCGATGCCCCGGGTATCGCCATCGTCGTGCGCGATAACGGGGCGGGCATCCTCAAACAGGACTTGCCACGAGTCTTCGAACCGGGCTTCACCCGCAAGGTGGAAGGGGGCGTGGTCCGCGGGCTTGGGTTTGGGTTGGCTATTGCCCAGCAGATTATCGGCGCGCACGGAGGAGAGATTGAGGTGCAGAGCGAGCCGGGATCTGGGACAACGGTGCGCGTCCTGTTGCCGACAGAAACCGAGAGTTAGGGCCAGCGCCGGGGGGCAACGGCCTCAACACCTGCCTCGATCACTAGCCGCACATCCGGCACACATCCTGCAACGGAACAAGGCGGGGACGAAGGACGTCCCCTTCCCTGGGGCGCATGGCGGGTGGCGCCGCCCATCGGCCGAAGGTCCGGGAGCGATCTCGGATATATAATGGGCTAATTGGGGCGGTGGCGAAATTGGCAGACGCAGGGGACTTAAAATCCCTCGGGCTAACCCCCCGTGTGGGTTCAACTCCCACCCGCCCTACAAGGTGCAACCCGAGGGAGATCCGAATTGACCCAGCCAGGCCAACTGGCGGGCCGTATGCCCGGGGGCGTGCAACGTGCGCGCGCCGCTCGTCGCGCAGGCCATCCGCGGAAGGAGGAAGCCAAAGATGAAGTCGTTTACGCGCAAGCCGCTCGTAGGGCTGGTCGTCCTGTTGGTGCTTACAGTGGGGTGCACGCTGCCCCTCGCGCCAACGCCGACCCCCTTCGTGTTTCCGACGCCGAATATGACCTTGACGGCGCTGTTCATGATCCCGCCGACCTCGACCGTGCCGGCGGGGCCGACCACGCCGCCGGCATCCGCTGCGACAGCCACCTCGGTTGCCTGCACCGGCACTCATCTGGCCGACTTTATTAGCGAGACGGTGCCAGATGGAACCTCGATCACCCCGGGTGCGGCGTTCACCAAGACCTGGACGCTGAAGAATGTCGGCACATGCACCTGGACCACCGGCTACTCGCTGGTGTTCGACAGCGGCAGCCAGATGGGCGCGCCGGCTTCAGTGCCGCTCACCGCGGCTGTGGCCCCGGCTGCGACAGTTACGCTCTCGGCGGCCATGACGGCTCCCTCCACGACCGGCAGCTACCAGGGCTTCTGGAAGCTGAGCACTCCTGCCGGAACGCGCTTCGGCGTGGGCACCGGCGGCACAACCGCCTTCTGGGTGAAGATCTTCGCCGGCACGCCGCCTCCGGCGGTTCCGGCCTGCGTCGTCCCCTCGCCCGTTCGCCGGCCCGACGGCAACGGCGGCATGGTCGAGGCCTACTGGACGACCAACCCGCCGGCGATCGACGGCTACTTCGACAGCTTCGCCGAAGAGTGGCCGACCACGCTCAAATACAGCGCGACCAGCGTCGTCTTCGGTAAGTCGAACTGGGACAACGAAGCCGACCTCTCGGCCACCTACCACTTCAAGTGGGATGGGACCTACCTGTACCTGGCGGCCAAGGTGCGTGACAACAACTACGTCCAGGAATCGAGCGGCTCGAACATGTACAAGGGCGACAGCCTTGAGATCTTGTTCGACACCGCGCTGAAGAGTGATTACTGCAGCTCCTCGCTCAGCGGCGACGACTTCCAGCTGGGCGTCTCAGGCGGCTTCCTTGTGGGGCCCGGACAGGAACCGGAAGCCTACCTGTGGTTCCCCACCGACAAGACCGGCCTCAAGCCGGTGGCCACGGTCAAAGCCGTGCAGATCTCGGCCCCCGGGTTCGTGGGCTACCAGATCGAAGCCAAGATCCCGTGGACCATCTTCTCTATCACGCCCACCGGCGGCGAGGAATACGGCTTTGCCTTCTCGGTCAGCGATAACGACTCGAGCGGCACCAGCAAGCAGCAAAGCATGGTGTCGTCCGATCCGAAGCGGGTGCTGACCAACCCGATGACCTGGGGCACGATCCAGATGGAGACCAAGGCGGGACCGTGATCCGAGCGGTCATCCGCCGCGGATGATCTGACTCTCAACGAGGCACGTAGCGCGCACACGAAGTGAATAAGGTCGCCGGCGAACGCGGAGTTCGCCGGCGGCTTGTTGTTTCACCATGCGCAGCGGGATTCTCTAGTGTGGTGATCCAGAGATAAGTTGACAAAGGCGTTCGATCTTGGCAAGGATTGAGTCGGCGGTGGCGGTCCAGGCGAAAGGCTCGGCCTGCGGGTTGTAGTGTTGGACGAAGCGCTCGATCTTTTCGACGAGGTCCTTGACGCTTCGGAACGTGCCGCGCCGAATGGCTCTCTGGGTGATGAGGTTGAACCAGATTTCGATTTGGTTGAGCCAGGAAGAATAG
>Ga0315277_10000786_pt1 | contig 48842 bp, 42 predicted proteins | sample YL17G05_15_MG_FD_203695 | JGI IMG/M metagenome (GOLD analysis project Ga0315277, IMG submission 203695) | Sediment microbial communities from Yellowstone Lake, YNP, Wyoming, USA - YL17G05_15 | ecosystem: Environmental > Aquatic > Freshwater > Lake > Sediment | place: USA: Wyoming | collected... | reverse complement strand
GGATAAACTTCATATTCATTGCCGACGTGATGAAATTATTAAAGAAAAACTTCCGTTTTTTGCGTTAGTTTTTCCGAAACGGAGTTATCTGCCGAAAGAATTTCCTCATTTTCAGCTTTGGTTTTTGGGACGAAGATTTGTTCCGAGTTTGGGTTTTTTGAAAAAAAGACAGAGAATATTTTTGGAGAAAACTTTACTGTTTTTAGATGAAACTTTTGATTGTTTTGTTGAAAGTAATCCAAAATATAAGTCCTGTCGGAAAGTTTACACCTTTAATGCCACCCCTTTTTCTTTTATTAAAAAAGCCGACGGCTTCTATTTTTCCGGCGGTCAGTCAGTGCGCACTTTTCACCTTCATCTTTTACTGCCGCCGCCAAAGTTTGAGAAAATTGCCGTGAAGGAAAAAGACTTTCCTTTGACTTTTCCCACTGATTTTTCAAGCAAATTATTTGCCTTGATCTTTGCTCAAAAAGAACTAGAGGATTTTGTTTTTGGAAAGAAAAAAGGGAAGTTTTCATTTGGTGAAAGAGGTGTTAGTTTTGAGTTGAAAAAAGACAATATTGCCGATTTAATAGAGGTTTTATATCGCGTTGACAAAATTATGCAGAAACTGCAGTTGATTTTAATTTTTTCTTTTTACAAAGACAGCCACATTTTCTTGAAGGAAATTACCCGATTGAAGACTCTTAACGGGGCTAAAGTTTCTAAACTAAGGATGAAAAAACTTATTTTAGTTGGTAAAGAACGGCACTTGGGCGACATAAAGAATATTTTGACGAGAGAACTGAGAAAATTTGTCAAAAGTTTCCGGATTAATTTAAAAAATGGCGATCTGAAAAATATCTGTCAAAGTTTGGTACTGGACGAAAATGGTGACCTTTCCTCTTTTATTCAGGGCAAGATCACGGTTTTAAGGCCGGGAATGGGTTATGGCTGTTTTATTGATGAAGGTACAGAGAAAGGTTTTAAAGTCAGTCTCTCTTCACTTGACACTTTATCTTCCAAAGGAGTAATGGAAGCTTCGGGATTTTTAACAATTAAAAGAGAAACGGTTTCCAAAAAACCTTTATGGCTTCAGGGTTTTAAATTGGAGTTAGTAAAGGGCTGACCAAGTTTGTTGCCGAGCTTTTGAGGCAAGATATAAATCTCTTCGTGATTCTGATTGATCCCTAACTCCAGCGCTGAGCAAAGCATTCCTTCGGAGACAATGCCGCGTACAGGGCGTTTTTCTACGGGAGCAAATTCATTGTTCGGCGTTTTCACTTTGCCGCCGGGCAAAACAACGGGAACAATATCACCGATTTTTATGTTTGCCGCGCCGCAAACAATGTTTAAAATTCTTTTCTTACCGATGTCAACTTTTACCACCTGCAGTTTATCGGCATTAGGGTGGGGGGAAAGAGTTAAGATTTTACCGACAATAATATAAACATCCGCTGTTTTTTGAGGGAATTTTATCTTTGCCCGCTCTTTTCCCACAACAGACGGATCAATTTTATTAAAAAGCGGCTTAATGTTCGTTATCTTAATTTTTGCCAACGACTTTTTGATTTGGTCAATTTCTTTGCCGATTAACCACTGATCAAAACCGACACCAATCATTTTTGAAAGTTTTTCCATAGTCGTTGGGATTAAAGGTTTAGCGACTAAATTTATCGCCAAAACAATCGCCAACGCGTTTGTCATTACTTTTTTGTATTCACTTGATGTTTTTTCTAATTTCCACGGCGATTGCACGTTAAGATACTTGTTGCCATAATCAGCCAAATTTATTACTGATTGTGCAAACAGTTTGCACTCGCATTTTGCAACATTCTGATAACAATTGTTGATCATTTTTTTTAAGTCTTTTAGTACTTTTTCATTAAGATCCGTTTTGTCAAAATCTTCTATGTCTTTAGATAGACTTAAAACCCGATTGATAAAGTTGCCAAAAGTGCCAATTAGTACTTTATTGTTTGTTTCCACAAAATGGTCCCAGGAAAAGTTAGCCGAAGAATATTCGGACATTATCAAAGCAATATAGAAACGGACTGTATCCACGCCGTAAGTTTTGCCTAAATAATAAGAATCAACCGTTAAGCCACGACTTTTGGAAAATTTTTCTCCCTCAAAATTCAAAAATTGGTTGATTATTGGAAAATCGGGAAGATGAATTTTATTTCCGAAGGCGCCGTAAAGCTGGGCCGGCCAGAAAATAGTGTGAAAAACCAAATTGTCCTGGCCCATAAAATAATAATGTTTTGTTTCTTTGTTGTACCAAAAATCTTTCCATTTGTCGGTTTTTCCGGCCCATTCGATCGCTGCGGAAAGATAGCCAATAACCGCCTCAAACCAAACATAAACCCTTTTGTTTTCTGCGTTTTCAATTCTTAAGTTAGCAGGCAGTTGATCAACCGGTATCTCAACACCCCAATCCAAATCACGGGTGATCGCCCTTTTTTCCAGGCCCTCTTTTAACCATCCTAAAGTTTCTTTTGCCACCCAGCCTCGCCAATTATTTTTATGCTTGTTAACATATTTTTTAAGGAATGGTGCCAATTTCGGCAAGTCAAAATAATAATGTTCTGTTTCTTTAAAAATAACTGGCGAATTACTTAGTTTGCTTTTTGGGTCGATTAACTCTCCGGGGTTTAAAATCCGACCACAGCCATCGGCGCATTGGTCGCTTCTTGCTCCTTTGAAACCGCAATACGGACATTTGCCTTCTACATATCTGTCCGGCAAAAATCTTTTTTCTTTTTCCGAATAATACTGGAGTGATTTCCCCAAGGAAAGATAACCATTTTTTGCCAGTCTTATGAATAAATCCTGAACGACTTTTTTGTGGTTTTCTGTTGTTGTTTTTGTGTAAATGTCAAAAGAAAGTCCGTAAAATTTGAAGAGTTTGACGTCTTTAGGGTGATAAAGATTAACCACCTCCTGCGGTGAAATTCCCAACTTTTCTGCTTCCACAGTGATCGGCGTTCCGTGGCAGTCGGAGCCGGAAACCATTAGTACTTCGTTGCCGATATACCGATTAAACCTTGCAAAGATATCCGCCGGCAAAAGGTAACCGTCTATATGGCCGATGTGCAAATCGCCGTTGACATAAGGCCATGCGACACCGATAAAAATTTTTTGCCTTTTCACTTCGAGAGAATTATAGCAGTTTTTTGAGGGTTTCGGTAATTTTGTCGGCGGTGTAAAGCGAGAGAAGGTAGGCGATTTTATCGTTGTTTTTTTGCAGATACTGTTTTTTGTCCTTAGTTTTCGTGCCGAATTTTAAAACGATTTTTTCCTTTTCCGTCAGCAGTTCAATTGTTTTTTCCGGTTTTTCAAAACCAAAATTTTTGACGTTGTTTTCGCTGATTTTTACGGCATCATCGGCGGTTAAACCGGTTAGGGCATTGATTAAGTCCTTGCCTTTTTCCGCGTCAAGTTTTTTTGTTTCACTGCCAAAAATAATTGTCGCTTCTTTTATTTCATCACTTTTAAAAGAGGTGATTTTTTTGTTTTTCCAAACCGAATAAGACAAAAGCGAACGCAAGGCGAGATTACTTAAGAATACCTTTTTCTCACCGTCTAATCTGATGTAATCTTTTTCAAAATCCGGACCGGCATTGCCGACAAAAAGTTTTAAAATTTGTTTTTCTCCTTCAAAAACAGAAAAAATTATCGCCGAAGGCGAAGCAACGCCCAGTTTTTGATAATTGTCTTCGTTTTCCGAGACAAGATCGCCAGCGGTTAAAGTTTTTAATGCTTCTAAAATTTTATTTACTTTTTCCGCTTCTGCCGGCAATTCCTCCTCCTCTTTAATAAGCCAAAGATTTTCTTTTTTCTCCAAAGTGGCGGTTTTCCCTGTCTCTTGGATTTCAATTTTACTGACACTCTCAGGGCTTTGAACAAAGGGTTTCTCTATTTTTGTTTTTTGCAATTCCCGAAACTTTAACCCTAGTAAACTTCCGGCCAAAATGAGGACAAAAAGGAAACTAATAATAAAAGGATCTCTGTGTTTGTTCACTTTTATGATTGAAGTTATCCTCACCCCAATTTCTAATTTCTAATTTCAAATTTCTTTCTCTTTATTCTCACCAACATCATTATTCCCATCAAAATTACCGGTCCGGCGACTAAGTTAATGATCCTTACCATTTGTTTTTGTTTTTCATCCAGCATTTTTAAAGGCCTGGTGAAAACCGTTTTGCTTCTTATGGCAATCAGCTTGCTGTCTGCCGCTAAATAGTCAACTAAATTCATAAAAAATTGCGCGTTTTCCGGATACGAAGCGGTTGTTTGATCTTCAATAAAATTACTGTCGCCAACGACAGCCAATTTTATTTCTCCCGCTTCTGCTTTAAATTCCGGAGTTTTTGTATCTTTTGTCAAATTATCCTTCTCGTTGTTTTGGGCAAAAAAGCTGTCGAAACCTTTTGTCTGCAAAGCGGCGATGACAAATTGTTTTTTCTCGCCGGATATCTCTTCCCATTTTTGATCCGGCGAAAGATTAGAGAAAGCGGTCGTAGCGATTGCCTTGGCTGTTGTTTTTAAAAGCGGTTTTGCTTCTTTATCCAAATTAAGCGGCGACACCCAAGGGAAAACAGCCGACTCTATTGCCGCCGTCGGTGGAAATTCGCGGCTGACATTTTCCGGCCGCAGTTTTACCCAGAAAGGATAGGGGATAATAAAAGCGCCGTATTGGGATCTGAAGTTTGCCAAAGCGGCTGACGGGTCAATGATTAAACTTTTTTCTAAGCCAATACCGTAATATTTAAGGAAATCGTCCAAATCGTTATTCACTTCCTGTCCAAAAAGCCCGCCCTCGGCGATGGTTACTTTATCGTTAAGGATAATTACCCCTTTACCGTTCATTAAATACTGGTCAAGCAAAAACTTCGCTTTTGAAGATAGTTTTTCTTTTGCTCCAACGACGATAATCGCGGCGATATCTTTGTTAAGTTCTGCCTCCTTTTCTGTTAAAGAAACTTTCGCGACTTTATAATTTGACTGCAAAAAATCTTCCATATTTTGAAACTTTTCGCTTTCTGTTTCCCCTAAACCTTGAGAAAAAGCAATCTGCGGCAATTTTTCTTTAGTGATTTTATTTATCGCCGCGGTAATTTGGTATTCCAAATTGTTTATTTCCTGCAGGGCAGGGATTATTTCTTTTTGATCGGCGTAAAAAATTGCCAAACCGAAAAACCCTTGAGTCATTTGAAACTGATCTTTTTCATAAGAAGAAAACTGCAGGGGGGTGATGCCGGTGGTTAGCGCTTCCTGTTCCAGTTTTGGGTCTTTTTGCGGATCATAAAAACTTATTTTTATTTTTCCCTTGCTCAATTTTTCATATTTATCAAGAATATTTTTAACGGTTTGTTTCAGAGGGGTAAGTTGCGCCGGCAGATTTCCGGAAATATAAGCTTTTACGGTAATGATATCGTTGACGGAAGAAATTATTTCTTTGCTTGATTTTGATAGAGAATGGGTTTTTCCGGCAGTCAGATCAAAAGCGAAAGGTAAAAATTGGGCTAAAATATTCAGCAATACTGCTGCCACCAAAATGTTCACCGTCGCCGCCCAGAGTTTGGTGTTTTTTAAGTTTTTAATATTCATTTAATAGTTTCTACTTTTTAATGAAACAATCGTTAGCCACAAGAAAACTGTAATCCATGAGATAAAAAAGACAATGTCAGATATTCCAATATAGCCTTGTGTAAAAGGTTGAAAGTGAAAAGTTGGGGAAAGGTAAGCGACAACATTTCCCAAAAACGGCGGTAGTCGCGACAAAACCATTTCCTCGCCGCTGAAAAATAAAACCAAAAGGCTGAAAACGCTGCTGATAAAAGCAACGACGGAATTGCCACTGAGACTGGAGAAAAATATGCCCAAGCTTAGGAAAGCGGCTTGGAGCAAAAATATTCCCAAAAATGCGGAAATAATTATCCCCCAGTCCGGGCTGCCCAAAATTTTTAAAGTAACCGCAAAAGGAAAAGTCAAAGCGGCCGTCGCGGCGGCAAAGGCAAAAGCTGATAAAAATTTTGCCAAGACAACAGTTTTTTCAGTTACCGGCAGTGTAAGAAGGACTTCCCAGGTTTTTGTCCTTTTTTCTTCACTGAAAAGATTCATTGTCAAAGCGGGGAGAAAAAAGAGAAACAAAAACGGAAAAACAGAGAAAAGTGGATCAAGACTTGCCTGACCGATTAAGAAGAAATCCTGGAAAAAGAGCCAGCCGGAAATGAGAAAGAAAAGGATGGCAAATATCGCCCCGACGGGAGAAATGAGGTAGTTATAATAAAACTCTTTTTTGAATAAAGTCCAAAAATTTTTAGGCATATTTTTATGTTTTTGTCATTCCGACCGAATCAGATACCGTCTGGTATCTGAGAAGTGGAGGAATCCCTTTCTTGATACTTTCTCCGCGAGAGCGATTCCTCGGCTACTCTCGGAATGACAGTTGTTTTATTTTTTTTATTTTGTCAACTTTTTAAATAAACTTTCAAGTGATATTCTTTTTCTTTTCATTTCCACAAGGTTTTCTTCACCGACAATTTTTCCTTTGTGAATAATTACCACTCTTTTACAAATCGCCTTTGCTTCGGATAAAATATGAGTAGAGAAAATAATCGCTTTTTCTTTGGCGATAACTTTAATTAGTTTTCTGATTTCTTCCTGTTGGTTTGGGTCAAGCCCGCTTGTCGGTTCATCCATTACCACCAATTTCGGATCGTGGATTAAAGCCGCCGCCAAACCGACTCTTTGTTTAAATCCGCGCGACAGTGTTTCAACTTTTTGATTTAAAACTTCGCTTAAGTTGCAGTTTTTAACAATATAGCTTAATCTTTCTTTTAAAATATCGCCGGAAAGCCCGCGCATTTTCGCGATGAAATTTAAATATTCAAACGGGGTGAATTGGTTGTAAAGAGGATTTTCTTCCGGCAGATAACCGATGACATTTTTAGATTCTTCCGGTGAACGATTATCAATGGTAATACTTCCCGCCGTTGGTGAGTAAAAGCCGGTGATAAGACGCATTGTCGTTGTTTTGCCCGCGCCGTTCGGGCCTAAAAAGCCGACAATTTCCCCCAATTTTACGGTCAGGCTGATGTCATCAATGACCTTTTTCTCGCCAAAAGATTTGGTTAAGTTTTTAATGATCAACATGCCTTGTAAACAATTTAATAATTTATCTCAAACTTACTTTTTTTGCAAGACCATCATAACTTAATTTTTCCTGCGTTTTGTCTTTTAGATTTTTTAAAGTTACCGTGTTTGTTTTTGCTTCGTCCGGTCCGATGATGACGACGAAAGGAATGCCCTTTCTGTCGGCGTATTTTAACTGTTTGTCTAATTTTGCCGCTGGGTCAAGGTAGATTTCTGTGGGGATGCCATTTTCTCTTAATAAATTAGCGGCTTCATTTGCTTTGTCCGCTAATTCCGGATTAAAAATTGTTACCAAAACTTTAGCGCCGGCAGTTGAAGTTTCCGGCCAGAGATTTTGATCTTTAATCACCTCAACGATTCTTTCAAAACCGATCGTTGTTCCCGTGCCGGTGATGTCCGGTCCGCCCAATTGCTTGACCAAACTGTCGTATCTGCCGCCGCCGGTAACCGAGCCGATTTTAGGCTTCGTTACATAAGTTTCATAAATAGCGCGGGTGTAATAATCCAGACCTCTGACTAAAGATGGCAAAAACCGGTAAAATTTCTCATCAATTTTGTTTGCCTTAAGAAAAGAGAAAATTTTCCGCAAATCTTCATCCGGCTGAGCGTTTTTTAGTGCTAAAAATATTTTTTTAATTTGTTCAGAAGATAAACCTTTTTTAATCAACTCTTTTTCTACCGTCTCTTTTTCTAATTTGTCTAATTTGTCAATTGATTGTAATACTGATAATTGCAAACTTTTGTCATTGATATTTGCGCTTGCCAAAATTTTAAAAAGCACTTGCCGGGAATTAATATTGATTTGAAATTCCTTAAAGCCTAAATTTTTTAAAGAGGTATAAATTACCTGAATAATTTCTCCATCCGCTAAAGCCGATTGCACGCCGAAAATGTCAATGTCGCATTGGGTAAACTCGCGGTATCTGCCCCTTTGCGGTTTTTCCGCGCGGAAACAGTTTTGCATTTGGTACCTTTTAAAAGGTAAAGGAATTTTATCTGGATACATTGCCATTACCTTGCAAGCCGGCACGGTTAAATCGTATCTTAAGCCTACTTCTCTGCCCCCGCGGTCTTTAAAAAGATACATCAATTTTTCTGCTTCTTCGCCGGATTTGCCAAGCAGAGTAGAGGCGTATTCCAAAGTCGGCGTTTCCAAAGGTTGAAATCCAAACGACTCAAAAGTCAGCCGCATTATGCTGATTACTTTTTGTTTTATCGCCGCCTCCTGCGGCAGCAAATCCCGGAATCCTTTTAGCGTCTGTGGTCTTACCTTTCCCCCACTTTTAGTAGGTTGGCTATTTATTTTTTCATCCCCCACAGAGATGCAAACTCTTAGTTTGTCCTCTCCGCTCTTTTTAATTTCTAATATCCGAAACTTTTCGATCTCGGATGTGTTTCTTGCGTGGTCGCCTATACAGGCCTCTATACTGATGTTTCCTATTTTAACAAGCCTTACTTCTTTAATATTTGCAGGAAGCAAAGAGATATCAACTATTTTTTTTGCCTTGTCTTTTGAAACTGTTTCAAAAACCACCGATAAATTGGTTTTTATAGCATTATTAACATCATTTTCCATCGTTTGAATTGTTTCGATATCTACCCTTTCTGCTTGGCGGTAATCAAGCCGAATTGCATTGTCTCTAAATTCCATCGCTTCAGTTTTTATCTCTGGGTAATTCTTTTTCAAGAACGCCCAAAAAATGTGTTCTGCAGTGTGTAGTCTTGCCTTTATAGTTGTCATATTTTTAAATTAACATCTAATTAATTAGTCCTTTTTAAATCTTTTACAGCCGCTGGTACCATAATACAGTCTCTCCGACCATGAACAGGCATTTCTGTTCTTCCAGTAATCATAACATCCTCAAGTTGATATTCCCAATCTCCGTCAAGAAAATAGTAACCCTCAATCCTTAGCATATAGGAATTTTCTTTGTAGATTATTTCTCCTTTACGAGTTTCTACCCTTACGGGTAACCACTCTACTTTTGGCGGGATATACCTTTGGATTATTGCTTCACCTCGTTTTACTTGATTTATGGCGATTTGCCATTCTTGACGGCTAGCTTTTTCTCCAAAGATAACACCCTTACTCCATCTTCCTTTAATTGGTTTTATAACCCATTGCTCTTTTCTTTGCCAGTCCACCTTGTCTAAAGAGTCAGAATCCCATACCTCAGGAATAGATTCTTTGAGTGTTTCCTTATCACAATTGTTCAAAGGCGTGTTTGCGGATTGTGCTGCTAAAAGAAACCTTTTATCCACAGGTTCAAAACACCTTTTTGTGATTGCTTGACTTTCAGTGAAGTCGTAAACTGCAGAAGCTCTTCCTTTTGCCTCAGGATAACATCCTCTCAAAAATTCATTCGTTTCAAAATCAAATTCTCCATCGTCTAAAACCCAAACTTCTTGCGGTAAACCCTCTTCTGCACGACAAAATTTGGTAAAATCCCTAAAAGGAGCATAATAAAATTCTTCACCTTGAGGATAAACAATGACCAGCGAATCACAATCTGGGAATTTTTCGGTTACGGCCTGTTTAAAACCACGGATTACCCCCCGAGTTCCAATTGGTTTTCCACCATAGGCATTACGCAATATTGCCATTTCAGGAAGTCCACGGTCATCTGTTTGAACCTCGGTTACTTTAAAAACCCCATCTTTCCCTTGAACCATATCTATCCTAAACCCAATTGCCATATCAAAATTTGATGCTTTAATTGCTCTGCCGATACTGCCGCCTATCCTTTCTAAAGTATCAACACTTTCTGATTCCAATTGCCAAGGAGTAGGGCAGAATTGGTATCTTTGTCCTACTTTCCACCTTTCGGTTTGTTCTATATAAGGTTGAATTGCGCGATATTGTCCTTCAAAAGTCTGATTTCGCCTTTTGCCTTCCTCTGTCCAATTGGCTCCAATAAAAAGTTCTTCTCTCATGTTATGAAAATAATCTTTGAGAAATTAATAAATTAGGGTTTGCTACATTTTTGACACATACGATCATTGTTTTTAGTTTTCTTCCAATTTTTATTTCCTCCTCTAAACGATCTCCTATTACAACAGTTTTTATTTTCCGCAACATAGTTGAATATTTGTTTATTGTTTCTTCAAATATTTCCGGTGTTTTTTTGGTACATATTATTACCTCATTAAAAAATGGTTTAATTTTCAAACGATTAATTTGATTTAACCTATCGTTACTGTTGGTAGTAATTAAAACAAGAAAATTATCGTTACTATCCATTAATCTCCTAAGTGTTTTTCTGATTCCATAGAAAAGTTTCCCAGAATCTGGGTTATAGATTGTTTTATAGAAATCAAAAATAATTAACTTTTTCATTCGGGGTGGCTGACGGGATTTGAACCCGCGACATTCCCGTCCACAACGGGACGCTCTGACCAACTGAGCTACAGCCACCAAAAAACCCGCCGGTTGGCGGGTTTATAATTTTGAATTTATTTTTGAATTTATTGCCGTGAAAAGTCCGCCAACCTTGGGTTTAGTTGGCGATAATGGCAACTCAATTTGAAAAGAAAATTTATTCTGTTCATGTTAGTATGTTACTATGATAACACAAGGTTTTTCTTTGTCAAGAGGCAGTTTTCAGTGGAGGTTTAGCCTTTTTAAAACGGTTTTATAACCGTCTTCGCCGCGGAAAAGCCATTGGGCGACACGGGTGACAGTGGTTGTTGAAGTGCCGACTTTTTTGGCAATTTCTTTGTAGGTTTTTTTGTTTGTAAAAAGCATTTCCGCGATTTGCAGCCGTTTTGAAAATTCTTCAATCTCTTTTAATGTTAAAAGATCCCTTAAAAAGTTCGCCGCTTCTTTTTCATTTTTTAAAGTCAAAAAAGCCTTAAAAAGTTTTCTCTCGTTTTTACTCCACTTTTGTTCCATTTCTTTATAATTATTTTAACTTTATTTCACAAATTTTAAAAGATGAGTTAGGGGTAGAATAAAAAGTGTGGAAAAAGTAATTCCTGTTTATAAGCCGCGGGGGAAAACTTCGTATCAGGTGGTGCGCGAGTTTAAGAAAAGGTTTCCCGGAGAAAAAGTAGGACACGCGGGGACTTTGGATCCTTTGGCAGAAGGGTTACTCATTATTTTAGTCGGCAAGGCGACGAAAAGGCAGGCGGAATTTATGGGGCTGGAAAAAGAATACGTTGTTGAGGCGGTTTTTGGAATAAATTCTCCCACTTGGGATTTGGAAGGACCGTTGATGTTGGCGAAAACAATAATGAAACAGTTTAACAATTTAACAATTGAAAATATCAGAAAAGTTTTAAACGGTTTCGTGGGAAAGTTTGAACAGATTGTTCCCGCTTATAGTGCCATTCATTTAAACGGCAAGCGATTATATAAAGAGGCCCGGAAAGGAAGGCAGTTTTCCGATGCCGAACTGCCAAAGAAAATAGTGGAGATAAAAGAAATTGAAATTTTGGAATGGCGTCATCCTGAATTTATTTCAGGATCTGTTTTTTTAAAGAAGAAGACTCCGGAATACCGTACCTGCTGGCAGGCAGGAGTTTGGAATGACATTACTCCCGAGTTTCTTTTGCAATCCGGGCCGAAAATCAAATTACGGCTGGTAGTTGGTAAAGGCGCTTACATCCGCTCTATTATTTACCAACTTGGTAAGTCTCTTGGCGTTGGCGCGGTGATGACAAAATTAGTGAGAACGAAAGTTGGAAACTTTCACCTCGGGAGTGGGACTTTCCTCTCCCGAGGTGAAGAAAAATTACCTCTTGACGAAAATAAATTATTATGAGATGCTATATCTATTAAATAAAAATTAAAAATAGAAAATATGATAGCTATTAAGAAAACAGAAATTCAGATTTGTTCTTCGTTAGAACGCGAGAGTGACGGGGGTTTGCGCCCTTATACGATATTAGTTCGTGAAGATGGGGATTTTGATGATGGGTATCCTTCAAATACGAGGTATAATTCTTTAACACCCCAAGAAAGGGATTTACAGGCGGTGAGACAACAAGCAATTAATGGAGCGGCAAGAGTATCTTTTACGACAAGTGGAACAGTGACTTTAAACAGGCCAGATCAGTTATTATTAGTTGACAATGTGGTTCTTGATAGGGTTTTACGGGCACGGAGAGAAATTGCACTTTATGAAGACTTGGGTCGTTCAGGGTTACTTTCTATGGTAAGAGAGGCAAAACTTCATACTTCTGTTATTAGGCAAGTAGAGGGACAAAATTTAATGGAAGCGGTCACAGGAGATCTTACGGGCCAACTAACAGGTCGCGTTGAAGAGATTATCTACTTACAATAATTTATAAAGTTTCCACTTTCAATTCCAAATAAACCTTTTCCCCGGTAATTAGTTCCAGTTCTTTGCGGGCTAAAGTGCCGATTTTTTTTATTTTTTGGCCGCTCCGGCCGATGATCATTGGCTTATACCGTTTATTGGCGGAAATGATTGAGGCTTTAATATAAAAACATTTTTCTTTCTCCTGTATTTTCTCCACTTCCACGGAGATTGAATAGGGGAGTTCTTCCTGAAGTTCGGTAAAGGCTTTTTCGCGGATAATTTCCGCGACAAACTCTTCGGGAGTAGTATTGATAAAAGGAAGATTGTTTTTTACTTTCTCGTTAAAAAGCGGCTTGCCTTCCGGTAAAAGTTCAAAAATTTTTGCCAAAAGCGTTTTTAAATGTTTACTTTTTAAAGCGGAAATTTCTACCCAATTGGGAAATTCATCTTTGAGAAAAAGATATTCGTGGATAGAAGTTGGTTTTTTGACATCAATTTTATTGACGACAACGATTTTAGGAAGATCAGTATTGCGTACCATTCCTAAAACCAAGTTTTCTTCTTTTCCCCGTGGTCGGGTGTGATCAATGAGATAAATTATTAAGTCGGCGTCGCCAAAAGCGTTTTTTAAACTTTCGCTTGCCGCTTTGCCAAAAGGATCTCTAATTCTTGCAAAAACGCCGGGAGTATCCAGAAAAATTATCTCTCCTCTTTCGTCACGGTAATAGCCTTCTACAACTTTCCGTGTAGTTTGTGGTCGGATAGAGACGATAGAAATTTTTTGGCCAACTAAATTGTTAATTAAGGTTGATTTGCCGGAATTTGGCCGGCCGACAATTAATACCTTGCCAGATTTCATAAGTGTAGTATAGTATACGAGCACAAAAATTGAAAAAACAATTTTTTTGTTTTTCCATTTGACATTTAGCAATTTAACTGTTAGACTGCTAAACAGATATGAGTATTTTGTTGCCATCAAGGAGTGTGCAGACAGAGGAGCGGGGAAAAATTCTTCCCATTGTTCCCATTAGGAATATTGTTCCTTTTCCCTTTGCCGATCTTCAGGTCGCTTTTGGCCGGCCGAAATCAACGGAGGCACTTTTGACAGCTTTTGAAAAAGATAAACTAATTTTAGCGGTTGCCCAAAAGGATGCCCAAAAAGAAGACCCTGATCTAAACGATCTTTACGAATATGGAGTTATTTGCCAGATAGATCATGTTATTCAAGTGGATGGAATGGTTCATGCCTTGTTCAAGGGGTTACAGAAAGCAAAGATAGAAGAGGTTACTTCGCGGGAGCCTTTTTTGCAGGCGCGGGTGATTGTTGTTCCCGAAATAACGGAAACCGACGAAGAGATGAAAGTCCTTGCCGACCATCTCGCGCGTGAGCTTAAAAAAGCCTTTAATTTGGGCAAATCTTTTGACCCGATGGTTTTGATGCGCCTTTCTTCGGGTCTGCCCGTTTCCGAACTGGTTAATCATGTCGCCGCTTCTTTGGATGCCCCTACTGAAGAAAAGCAAAAAATTTTAGAAACATTTTCCGTGAAAGCGCAGATAAAAGCGGTGACGGAAAAGCTGATGCACGAAATAAATGTCTTAAATTTAGACCAATCTATTGAGAAGAAAACAAAAGCAAAGTTTGACCGCCATATGAAGCGGGCGGTTTTGGAGGAACGGAAAAAAGAAATAGAAAAAGAATTAAAAAAAGTCGGTGGTGGTGAAGAAGAGGAAGTAAACGAGACGAGCGAATTGGAGAAAAAATTAAAAGAAGCCAATTTGCCGCCGGAAGTAAAGAAAAAAGCCGATTACGAATTTAAAAGGCTTGCAAAAATGTCATCAATGTCGCCGGAATTTAGTTACATCCATGGTTATTTAGATTGGATCGCCTCTATGCCTTGGAACAAAAAAACACCGAATCACACGAGTTTTGAACAAGCGGCGAAAATTTTGGACAAAGATCATTATGGTTTAGAAGATATCAAGGAAAGGATTTTGGAATATTTGGCGGTAATGAAACTGCGTCAGCAAAGGGGAGAAAAAAACGGCAAAAAAGACGAAGCAAAAGATTCAAATATTTTGTGCTTTATCGGGCCGCCCGGCGTCGGTAAAACTTCTATTGGCCGTTCTATTGCCAAAGCGTTGGGAAGAAAGTTTGCCCGCGTTTCTTTGGGTGGCATCCGTGACGAGGCGGAACTACGCGGGCACCGACGGACTTATGTTGGCGCTTTACCGGGGCGAATAATTCAGGGGATTAAAAACGCGGAAGTAAAAAATCCGGTTTTTATGCTGGATGAGGTGGATAAAATCGGTGCCGATTTCCGCGGTGACCCGTCGGCAGCTTTGCTTGAGGCGTTAGATCCGGAGCAAAACAAAGAATTTTCCGATCATTATTTGGAAGTACCCTTTGACCTTTCCAATGTTTTTTTTATTTTAACCGGTAATGTCTATGACACTATCCCGCCGGCGCTTTTGGATCGGTTGGAAATAATTCCCTTTTCCAGTTATACGGAAGAAGAAAAATTTAATATTTTGAAAAAATATTTAATTCCGAAGCAACTTACCCGCCATAGTTTAACGGAAAAAGATGTCTTTTTTTCTGACGTGATCATCAAGGAAATCATTTCCCGTTACAGCCGCGAGGCCGGCGTCCGTGAGGCGGAAAGAATCGTCGCCAGTATTTGTCGTAAAGCGGCGAAAAGGATTGCCAGTGGGAAAAAGTTTTCCAAAAAACTGGAAACAAAAACTTTAAGAAGATTTTTAGGGCCGGCTAAATTTAGCCATCAAATTAAAAATGAAAAAGACGAGGCCGGTGTTTCTACCGGTTTAGCATGGACACAATCCGGTGGGGAAATCCTTTCCATTGAGGTCGCTTTAATGCCAGGTAAGGGGAGACTTACTTTAACCGGGCATTTAGGCGAAGTAATGAAAGAATCCTGTCAGGCGGCATTGTCTTATGTCCGCAGTCATTGGAAAGAAATCGGCATTAAAGATAAAAACTTTATTCAAAATACGGATTTTCATATTCATGTTCCCGAGGGAGCGACACCAAAAGATGGACCTTCGGCCGGCACGGCGATTGTTACTGCCTTAATTTCCGCGTTAACAAAGAGACTGGTGAAAAAAGATGTCGGAATGACGGGAGAAATTACCTTGCGGGGCAAAGTTTTGGAAATCGGCGGAGTAAAAGAAAAAGTTTTAGCGGCGCACCGTGCCGGTATAAAAACAATAATTTTGCCAAAAGCAAATCGTAAAGATTTATATAATCTCTCGCCGAAAGTTCGTAAACAACTTAATTTTATTTTTGTAGAAAAACTTGATCAAGTCTTCAAAACTGCGCTGGCGTAAATTTTAACCCCTTTTTTCTTTATGTGAACGTTTTCGAAAAAATTCGAACGCATTTCAAAGAATCGTATTAGCTCGCCTCGCTCCGCTCGGCTCGCAATGTTGCGCGGCGCCCCCACCCGCCGCGCTTCCGTTATTTTTTGCGCGCGCGATTTTTTCTCTCGCTTCGCTCGAGCAAAGAAAGGATTTTATAGTGTCCTTGCCCCGCCCACCCGTGCGCGGACACGTACTCCCTTAATTATTTCCAATTTTTCTTACGATTCCTTCGTATGCGTTTAATTCGATTATGTCTCCGTCGTTAAAAATTTTCGTTGCATCATTAGTCCCTACAATACAAGGAATACCAAACTCTCTGGAAATTAAAGCTGCATGACAAAGTATGCCTCCAAAATCTGTAACTATTCCCGCAGCCTTTTTCATTACAGGAACAAAGTGCGGACGAGTCATTGGTGAAACAATGATATCGCCTTTATTTATTTTTACCATATCTTCCTCTTCAAATAATAATTTGGCCTTACCTATAACCTTACCCCTACAAGCAACTGAACCTTTAACCATTGTTGCACTTATTGTTCTTTTTATAACTTTTTTAATATCATCCCCGCTAAAAACCATCACTTTGTTATGCTCTTTAATTATTGAAACATTTTTCATTCTTTCTTTAATAAGTTTCTTGTCCAATTTATAAGTGTTTTCCAATAGGCCTGTTACCTCTTCCCCTGTTAAGTAAATTAATTCTCCTAGATTTATTTTGAATCTTTTACCGATTTCTTCAAAAAATGGACACATATAATAGTGGGCTAAAAATAATACTTCCATTTTGTGAGTCTGAAGAAAAAGAAACTCACGAGCAAGATTTATTAAGCTCTCTGCACCCTTGTAGCCATTAACTGATAAAAGAGCTTCGTCAAACAATTTCAAAGATTGCTCTTTATCTCTTTTATTTTTTGAAAGTATTTTAATTGGGTTTTTTTTAAGGATTTCTTGCAATTTAGTCTTTATAGATTGTCTAGTTTGAAGTTTACCCAGATAAACATTGGTAGATGTCCAAGCATATAGCCTCAAATGTTTTTCAATATCTTGACTAATATCAATATTTTTATTTTTTTGTAGCTTTACGGCTATTCTAAGTAAATTGTCTTGTTCTTTAACAAAATAATTTTTCTTTTTTGGGATTACTAATTTACTTATAAGTAAATCTTGTTCGGCTTTGTTTTTAATTCCTAATTTACTTTCAAATAAATTAACCAATTTCTTTTTTAGAATCCTATCAATTACCATTGGTGTCGTCATAAACGGCATTATTTCGAAAACTGCTTTTTGATATTTTTGATATAAAGGCAATAAAACTATTGTTTTAATATTTTTTAGATTCTTAGTTTTCCCAAGTCTTTTGGAAATACTTAATAGGCGGTTGCATTTTTGATAACAAGTCCTTATATAGTTTGGTATGAAATCTGGATTAGATTTTATTTCCGTGGAAAATCGTTTTTCCATAGCAATTAATTCATTCAAGTCATAAGAGATTTCATCAAGAACATTTTTCCCACTCGTGTATGCAACTTCTAAATTCAATACGTTCTTAAAATACTTTTTCTTTTCGCCCTCAAAAATATACCATTGAAAAAGCGTAGGAGTCTTTGCGGTAAATATGGGTTGCCATTTAATATCCATAATGTTTATTTGATTATACTAAATATGACTAATTTATTAAAGAAACGGTGTTGAATATCATTGCACATTTCTGTTATATTATTATTGGACTCAACAATTTAGGAAGTCGCTTTTTTGAATGGCGCAATCGGACAACAGAAAGCGATTTCTTGTTGAGTCCACCGGTTGCGCCATTTAAGTTATATAAAAGTTCTTTAAAATTTTTGCGTTTTTCTTTGTTCCGCCTTCGGCGGAATGTTCGAGCCGACTTTTTCGGAAGCGCGGCGGGTGGGGGCGCCGCGCTGGAGTAGCGAGCCGCGAAGCGGCAAGCTAACAACTTGACATAAAATAAGTTCGAATTTGTTTGAAAACGTTCACCAAAATGGAAATGGTGGCAGAATTGGGCGCAGCCAGCGCTGCCCCTACCACTTCTTCGATTTACAAAATGGTGACGCTTACGGGAGTCGAACCCGTGTTGCTGGGATGAGAACCCAGTGTCCTAACCACTAGACGAAAGCGTCGTCAGCAATTTATAAAAATAAAGTTTGTCTGATTTTAGTCTAAAAACTAAGTCTTGACAAGAGAAAATAGATGGTTATAATGGTGCTTTGTAATGAAAAAACATCAATTTAATTGGCTTTTTATCATTTGTTCCAGCGCCGATTCTTAAAAGGCGGGGTTATTTATTTGGAAAAATATCCCCCCCACAAGGGGGTTTTTTAATTAAAAAAATAATTTTAGATTGTAGATTTTTTACATTTTTGATAGTCTGGAGTGTTAAAAAAGTAACGAAAGGTTTATGGCGAATAAGTTAACAAAATCCGGTTATGAGAGTCTGGCTAAAAAATTAGCCGGCCAGCGCGCGAAAAGAGAAAAACTGACAGTAGAGTTAGAGGAATTGCGCACAGATGGAGATTTAACCGAAAATTCCGCGTATCATCAGATGCGGGAAACGGTGGCGATTGTCAGCGAGCAAATAGAACAGTTGCAGGAAAAATTAGCCGATGTGAAAATCGTGGAGAAGAATGGTAACGGTGTCGTCGGTGTTGGCAGTAAACTAACTGTTTCTGTTATCGGTAAAACTAAGGAATTGGAAATCGTTGGTGCCGGCGAAGCCGATCCCTTAAAAGGGAAGATTTCCGCGGAATCGCCTTTGGGCCAAGAGCTTTTAGACAAAAAATCCGGTGCAAAAGTTTTTGTCCAAACCCCGGCGGGAGAGATAGAGTATAGAATATTAAAAGTAGAGTAATAAGAGAGAGAAAAGAGGGCAAAGCTTAAAGCTGATAGCTTTTAGAAGGAAAAGAAAGATGATAGCCTATTTTCTAATTATTAGAAATTTTTAACCCGTAACTCGTTAACGCGTTAACATTTTAACTTTTTAACATTCTGTTTTATGGATAGACCAAAACTTCTTGAGATTTTAAATAGCCAAGTGGCGAATAAGAACATTGTTAAGCATATGTTTGCTACGGAAGCGTGTATGGGCGCGCTGGCGCGCGGATTAAAAATTAAAAATGAAAAATTAAAAATTAAAGAAGAAATTAGAGAGGAAGAATGGACATTAGCTGGTTTGATGCATGATGGTGATTATCGCGACGATGTGCCCGTAGAAAAACAAGGAGTAGAGATTGTTGAAATTTTAAAAGACAAAGGAATTGATATGCCGGAAAATGTTGCCCACGCGATGGCGGCGCATAATTGGCATAATACCGGCGTTGAACCAAAAAGTTTACTGGACTGGTCTTTGTTTTGCTGCGATAGTTTAACCGGTTTAATCGTTGCTACAACTTTAGTTTTACCATCGCGAAAACTAGCCGATGTTACTGTGGAAAGAGTAATGAACCGCTTTAAGGAAAAATCTTTTGCGAAAGGGACACGGAGAGAAGAGATCGCATTATGCAAAGAAAAATTGGGGATAAAGTTAGAAGAGTTTATTGGTATCTGCCTTAAAGCGATGCAGGGAATTTCTAAGGAATTAGGATTGTAAAGAACTTAGTGTCATTTTAGAATGTCTATTGACAAAAGAATTTCTTTGTTCTAAACTATTATCAAAATTAACAAAGGCGGTGATGAAAGGCATTCCCCTTTCGGAGCTGATAGGGAAAATCCGCTAAAACTTTTTGAGTTTGAGTGGAAGTAACTTACTCCGGGTGAGCCCGTGATAGCTCTTGCTTGCGTGTCGATCTAAAGATCGGAGCGCAAGTGAGCCGATAAAGTGAAGGCTAATTAAGTTTATCGGGAAGCAAGGTGGCACAGCGAGAACCCTCGCCCTTGTCAATCAAACTAAGGTTGATACGGGAGAGGGTTTTTTATTGGTTTTATTTAAAAGAATGATTAGAAGAATTTTTAAAAAAACCGGTTATGATATTGTGTTTTTTGATTGTGATAGCACTCTTACGGATATAGAGGGAATTGATGAATTGGGGAAAATGAAAGGGGTAGAGTTAGAAATAAAGATGTTAACAGAAAAAGCGATGAATGGAGACATTTCTTTTGATGAGGTTTTACCCGCGAGACTGGAGATTATCAAACCAAACTTAAAAGATATGGAAAGGTTAACCGATCTATATGTAGAACATAGAATTCGAGATGCACAGTTTGTAATAAAAACTTTAACAGATATGGGAAAGAAGGTATTTATTATTACGGGTGGATATAGACAAGCAATAGTTGGATTTGCCAGATATCTTGGTATTCCGGAACAAAATGTCTGTGCTGTTGACCTTGAGTTTGATAGTTATGGGAGATATTGCGGTTTTAAGGACAACCCGTTAATTAAAAAGTATGGGAAAAGAGAAATCTTGAGGGAAAAAGGCAAACATGGTTCGACTATTTTAGTGGGAGATGGAGCAACCGATTTGGAGGCAAAAGAAGTAGTAGATCTTTTTGTCGGTTTTGGAGGAGTGGTAAAAAGGCCGATTGTTATGGAAAATGCTGATTTCTTTATTGGGTTTCCAACACTACTACCGATTATTCCATTAGTAGCAGGACTTTCAATTACTAATTTTATTAATTAATATATTAGAAGGAGATAAAATGTTAGATCCAAATTTTATCCGCCAAAATGTTGAGAAAGCAAAGAAGGCGACGAAAGATAAGGGCCGCGATCCGGTTTTAGTGGACAAATGGCTTAAGATTGATCAAACTTGGCGAAAGATTTTGACAGAGGTTGAATCTTTGCGTGCAGAGAGAAATAAATTAACGGATGAACTAAAAAAAGCGGATGGTAAGCCTCCGCAAGGAGCTTTGGATAAAGGGAAAAAAATAAAAGAAGAGTTGCAAAATAAGGAAAAAGAATTAGTGAAAATGGAAAGAGAATGGAAAGAGGCGATTATCCAAATTCCTAATCTTCCGGCAGATGATGTTAAGGTTGGTAAGGATGAAAGCGAAAATGAGGTGGTGAAAACTTGGGGAGATCTACCGAAGTTTGATTTTCCCGTTAAAGATTACCAAAAAATTGGTGAGGATTTAGGATTAATAGATATACAAAGGGCAGGAAAAACTTCCGGCAGCCGTTTTGGATTTTTAACAGGCGACTTAGTTTTGTTGGAACTTGCCCTGCTAAATCTTGCTTTTGAAACTTTGACAGAAAAAGGTTTTATTCCTGTTATTCCGCCAGTGATGCTTAAGAAAGAAATGGAGGCGGGTTTAGGTTATGCCGAAGCCGGCGGCTGGGACGATATGTATATTTTGGAGAAAGATAATTTAGTTTTAACCGCGACTGCGGAACATTCTTTGGTTTCAAGGCATACGGAAGAAATAGTGCCGGAAAAGAGCTTACCTCTAAAATATGTTGGTTTTTCCACCTGTTTCCGGCGCGAGGCTGGCAGTTACGGCAGAGATACGAAGGGCATTTTAAGAGTTCATCAATTTAATAAAGTGGAGATGGTGGTTTTTACAAGACATGAAGATGCGGAGGAAACTCACCAAGAGATGGTCAATATTGAGGAAGAACTAATGCAACAATTAAAAATCCCTTATCGTTTGGTGAAAATGTGCAGCGGCGACTTAGGTTCGCCGGCGGCAAAAAAATATGATATTGAGGCATGGTTTCCCGGCGAGGAAAAATATCGGGAAACGCATTCGTGCAGCAACTGCACTGATTATCAGTCAAGAAGATTAAATATCCGTTTTTCTCAAAAAGGAAAATTGGAATTTGTTTATATCTTAAATGGCACCGTTTTTTCCGAAAGACCGCTTTTGGCGATTTTGGAAAATTATCAGCAGAAAAATGGGTCAGTGGTTATTCCCGAGGTGTTGAGGAAGTGGATCGGAAAAGATATTATTCAATGAATAGTGAGTAATGATTAGTGAGTAGTCAAGAAATGATTAAGACTTATAAGGATTTAGTTTTTTGGAAAAGATCTAAAGAAGTCGGTTTATTGACAGTTACATTAATCCGGAAGTTTCCTAATGAAAAAGTGTCGTGGATAATTTCGGAGCAGTTGCTGAAAGCGGCTTTTTCGGTCGGAGCGAACATTGCTGAAGGCTTCGGAAAATATAAAGGGAAAGAATACAGCCGCTTTTTAAAGATTTCTGCAGGATCGGCTAACGAGACTGAATATTGGCTGGAGTTAATTGCCGATATTTATCCGCGTTTTACCCAAGAAATAGAAAAAATTCTTTTAAAAAATAAAGAAGTTATCAGAATGCTTTCGGCTTCCCCGAGAACCCTCAATGTAAACAAATCTAAATGTTGAAGAGATTGCTCACTTGCCACTGCTCATTGCTCACTTTTCTTGTATAATCTCTCTATGCTCAATTTTCTCTCAAGGCTTTTTGATGATAATGCCAAGGAAATAAAAAAACTGCAGAAAAGTGTCGCCGAAATAAATTCGTTTGAAGAAAAAATAAAGAAACTGAGCGACAAACAATTGGCAGCAAAAACGGCAGAGTTTAAGGAAAAGATTGCTAATAACACCAATCCTAGAGATTTGTTGCCGGAGGCGTTTGCCGTTGTCCGCGAAGCGGCGGTGAGGACTATTGGTCAGCGTCACTTTGATGTTCAAATGATGGCAGCAATTTGTTTGTATGAAGGCAAAATCGCCGAACAAAAAACCGGCGAGGGAAAAACTCTTTCCGCCGTTCCCGCTTTATATCTTCGTGCTCTGGAAGGCAAAGGGACGCATTTAGTTACAGTTAATGACTATTTGGCGAGGATTGGTTGTGGTTGGATGGGTCCGATTTTTCACTTTTTAGGTCTTACCGTCGGTTGTATTATCCCTTACAAATCATTTCTTTATGATCCCGCGTATAAAACAGAAGAAGATGATGAAAGACTCACTCATTTAAAACCGGTAGAAAGAAAGTTGACTTACGAAGCCGATGTTACCTACGGTGTTAATAATGAATTCGGCTTTGATTATCTTCGCGATAATATGACCCAAAGTTTGACAGATTCAGCGCAGAGAAAACATTTTTTTGCCATTGTTGACGAGGTTGATTTTGCTTTGATAGATGAAGCGCGCACTCCGTTGATCATTTCTTCCCCTTATGACGAACCGATAGAAAAGTATTACAAATTTGCCAAATTAGCGGCGCAAATATTGCCGGAAACAGATTACATTATTGACGAAAAAGCAAAAACGGCGATGCTTACCGAGCTGGGGATCAGAAAAGTGGAAAGGGCGTTGGGTGTAAACAATCTTTACGAAGAGGATTTTGAAACCATTCATCAAATAGAAAACGCTTTGAAAGCAAAAACCGTTTATATTAAAAACCGCGATTATGTCGTGAAAAACAATCAGGTGATTATCGTTGACGAATTTACCGGCCGGTTGATGGAGGGTCGGCGCTGGTCGGACGGATTGCATCAGGCGATAGAAGCAAAAGAGGGAGCGGCGATTCAAAAAGAATCAAAAACTTGGGCGACGGTTACTTTCCAAAATTATTTCCGGATGTATCAAACGCTTTCGGGGATGACGGGAACGGCGGCGACGGAAGCGGAGGAGTTTAAGAAAATTTACGGGCTTGATGTGATCGTTTTGCCGACGAATAAAAAAATAGTGAGGGAAGATTATGCCGATGTTATTTACAAAACGCAGAGGGCGAAATATGCCGCCGTGGTCGCGGAAATAGAAGAAAACTATAAATCGGGGCGGCCGGTTTTGGTCGGCACGACTTCAATAGAAAAAAATGAAATGATGGGCGCTTATTTAAAAAGAAAGGGCATCCCGCACCAAATATTAAATGCCAAACTTCATGAACAAGAAGCAAAAATTATATCGCAGGCGGGCAGATTAAAAGCAGTAACCATTGCCACTAATATGGCGGGAAGAGGAGTAGATATTATTTTAGGCGGAGAACAACCAAAAAAAGTGAATAGTGAGAAAGGAGCAGTGAGCAGTCAATATAAAGAATGGGAAAAAGAACACAGAAAGGTGATTGAATTAGGGGGATTGTATGTTATTGGCACAGAAAGGCATGAGGCGAGGCGGATTGACAATCAACTGCGGGGAAGAGGTGGCCGGCAGGGCGATCCGGGAGCGTCCAAATTTTTCATTTCTTTGGAAGACGATTTAATGCGCATCTTTGGCGGCGAGCAAATTTCCTCTTTGATGACGAAATTTAAAATGCCGGAAGAAATGCCCATCTCGCATTCTATTGTTAACAAAATGATTCAGCAGATCCAGGTTAAAATAGAAGGTTTTAATTTTGACATTCGTAAAAGCGTCGTTGAGTTTGATGATATTGTCAACAAGCAAAGGGAAATAATTTATAAAACGCGGCGGCAGGTTTTAGAGGATGCAGTAAACGCGCCCGAGAAATTAAAAAAAGAAATTTTTCAAAGAGTTTTAGGCGAGTTGGAATTGTTAGTGAATAGTTTTGTCGATCTTGCCGATGGTAAAGTAGATGCAAGGAAATTGTCTTTGGGTTTTGCGGAAATTGTCGCCGTTGACGAGGGGGAAGAAATAAAAAAACTGGAAAAAAATCTTGCCGGTTTGGACAAAAATGAAGCGTTAAAAAAACTTACTGATTTAATAATTAAGTTTTATAAAAATCGGGAAGAATTAATCGGGCTGGCAAACTGCCGCGATTTGGAAAAATCGCTTTTTCTTCATACTGCCGACCAGCTCTGGGTGGATCATCTTACCGCTTTGGAAAATTTGCGGGAAAGCGTCAGATTGCGCGGCTACGGCCAAAAAGATCCCTTGATAGAGTTCCGCAAAGAAGGCTATGAGGCGTTTCAACAGCTTTTGGCAAAAATTAATTATCATTTAGTAAGAAGACTTTTCCGGATGGAAATTCAACTTTCACCTCAATTTCCTCAATCTAATTTAGTGGAGAAAAGAGGGGCATTGAATTTTCCGGAAAATGTTAGTGAAAATGCGGAAGACAATCGCGCGCCAATCAAAGAAGTTGTTTCCGGCCAAACCAAGGTTGGCCGTAATGATCCTTGTCCATGCGGAGCGAAGAGACCGGACGGAACTCCTAAAAAATATAAACATTGTTGTTACCCGAAATACGGGTGAAAAATGACCTCACGGACGCATGATATTTTTGCTTTTGCTTCCTTGATGACAGCGGCGGTATATTTTCCGCCGAGCATTTTAAATTTGCCGACGGCAATCGTTTCTTTAATCGCCAATATCGTCGGTTCGCTTCTTCCCGATATAGATCAGGGGTCAAACAAGCTTTGGGACTTACTGCCGGCAGGCAATTTTTTGGGCCGGATTTTTAAAAATTTCTTTTTCGCCCACAGAACTTTATCGCATTCTCTTTTGGGCGCGTTTTTAATTATCAAAGCGGTTTTTTTTGTTTTACCAAAACTTTTAAACCCGAATTTTATCAGTCCGCAAACAGTGGGCAACGCGATTGTCATTGGCTATCTTTCGCATTTAGTTTTAGACTCTTTGACGGAAGAAGGATTGCCGCTTTTGTTTCCTTTAAAAATTAAATTTGGTTTTCCGCCGATTGCTTCTTGGCGGATCAAAACCGGCAAATGGTTTGAAAAATTAATTGTTTTTCCCGTGATTGTCGCTTATATTTTCTGGTTTGCTTTTAAAAATCAAAATCCGCTTGTGCAGATTTTAAAAATGATAATTAAGTGAATTCGTTCGTCAATGGTAAAATCTTCTTGTGAGGAAAAAAGAAATAAAGCCGAACTGGGTAAGGATTACTGTTTTTTTGGCGGCTTCGGCTGGTTTAGTTTGGTTTCTATCGCAAAAAGTATCGGGAGCGGCGGCGAACCGCGCTGAAAAGAAACAATCTTCAGTACTAAAAGAAATTTTGCCCGATGAAATTGAAAAACTTGCCGGAGAACTCGCGAAAAAAATAGAGCAGTTAATTCCTTCCGAAGTAAAAAAACAAATTGAAGATACGCAGGCAAAAGTTTTAGGCGAAAGCAATAAATTAATGGAAGAAAGTCAAACGGTGAAGCAATTAAAACAGATGATTAGCGATAGTGCCGCGCAAATTACCGGCTTTCCGGAAAAACAGAAAAAAGAAGTGAAGAGAGAAATTATAAAAGAAGTTTGCGAACAATTATTAAAGGAGAATTAAGTATGCATTGGGAGATTTAAAGTTTTTAATATGGATGACCTAAACAACAAATTAGTCAATTTAAAAGATCGTTTTTTAGCGGTCAAGGCAAAATTTGATCTTAGTCTTTTGGGGGCGGAAATTGCCGAACTTGAAGCAAAATCGCAGGTTCCAAACTTTTGGGCGAATTCAGAAGAAAGTGGCAAATTGATGATCCGATTAGGCGAAGCAAGGAAAGAGTTGGAAACAATTGAAAAATTTGAAAGCAGACTTGATGAACTGAGGGGACTTTTAGATTTAGCGAAAGAAAATGAAGATGAGAGTTTTAACGATGATTTAAGTAAAGAGTTAAGGATTTTGGAAAAAAATTTGGCTGATCTGGAGCTAAAAACTTTTCTTTCAGAGAAATATGACCGCAATGATGCGATTATTTCCATCCACGCCGGCCAAGGCGGTACCGAAGCGCAGGATTGGACGGCGATATTAGAGAGAATGTATTTAAAATATTTTGAGAAAAAAGGCTGGAAAACTGAGTTTTTGGATCAAATACCTGGGGAAGAAGCGGGTTTAAAGTCAGTTTCCTTTAAAGTTTCAGGCGCTTTTGCTTACGGGTTTTTAAAAAAAGAAGCCGGTGTTCATCGTTTAGTGCGTATTTCTCCTTTTAACGCGCAAAACTTAAGGCAAACTTCTTTTGCCAAAGTGGAGGTAATGCCTTTGATAGAGGAAGGGGAAGAGATAAAAATTCCGCCGGAAGAGATAGAGTTTGAAGCCTATCGTGCCGGCGGCCATGGGGGACAGAATGTCAATAAAGTTTCCACGGCGGTGCGGATAAAGCACAAGCCGACGGGAATTGTTATTTACAGCCAATCACAAAGGCATCAGGAACAAAACAAAAAAATCGCTTTGGATATGCTTGCCGCCGAACTTTGGGAGATAGAAGAAGAAAAACGGCGGCAGGAAGAATTAAGGCTTAAGGGAGAAAACCCTGTTGCCACTTGGGGAAGACAAATTCGCTCTTATGTTTTACATCCTTACAAAATGGTTAAAGATTTGCGGACAAAATGCGAAACCAGCGATGCTTTCGGCGTTTTAGACGGAAACTTAGACGAGTTTATAGAAGCAGAACTAAAAACTGAAATATAAAAAGAAAGTTAAAAGTTCAAAGTTTTTTTGCGTTTGTCATTCCGACCGCGCCCCGCGAGTCGCGGGGCAAGTGGAGGAATCCCTTTGATTTCTCTGTTATGTTGAAACATAGAGCAGAAATTGCTAAAGTAGATTTATACTTACTTATTTAATATGGAGGGAGAAAATATGGTAGAAGAAAATCTCGAACCGTTGAAAGTTCAGGCGGAGGAAGTTAAACCTAATGCAGGTGTTGTAACAGAGAATAAGAAAATCGGGATGAAATTTTTACCGGTTTTTCTTTTGATAATCTTTTTGGGCGTGGGAAGCGGTTTTGGTTTGTCAAAATTTTTAGGCAAAGGCGGTTCCGTTTCCGGTTCAAATAATAATTTAGGAAAAGCGAGCGAGAAAAAAGGAAATTTAGCTCCCGGAACGGTTTTAGGAAGAACAGATGGTGTTTTTAAAGACGCGGCCGTGGGCGTGATTGAAAAGAATGAAAACGGAGGCGAGGGGACGCATCGGCTTTTAAGAGAGGGTGGCGAGTCACAGACGGTTAATTTGACTTCTTCCGTGGTTGATTTGGATGAGTTTGTCGGTTACAAAGTTGAAGTTAAAGGAGAAACTTTTGCCGCCCAAAAAGCGGGTTGGCTAATGGATGTGGGAGTGGTGAAGATTTTAGAATAATAGTTAGCCAAATTAGCCAAATTAGGCTAATTATTTTTTTATGGATATTATCTTTAAAAATGTAACCAAAAAATTCGGTGCGGTAGTTGCTTTAAATGATGTTTCTTTTGAGATAAAGTCCGGCGAGTTTGTTTTTTTAACGGGGAAAACCGCCGCTGGCAAAAGTACAGTGGTCAGCTTAATATTGGGCGAGTATTTTCCCGATGAGGGAGAAATTTCTATAGACGATTTGCCCCTTAATAAAAAAACGAAAAAGAAAAAGGTATTAAGTTTGCGTCGTAAAACTGGCGTTATTTTTCAAGATTTCCGACTTTTGCCGGATAAAACTATTGCAGAGAATCTTTTATGCGCGTTGCAAGTCGTCGGTTGTAAAGATCCCAACTGGTTGGAGAAATTAGAAAAAGCTTTAGCAAAAACAGGTTTGAGCGAAAGAGCAGATTTTTTTCCGGCTCAGCTTTCCGGCGGCGAAATCCAGCGCGCTTCGCTTGCCCGCGCTTTGATTATGTCGCCAAAATTGATCTTGGCCGATGAACCGACCGGCAATTTGGATCCGGAAACAAGTTGGGAAATAATGTCAATTTTGGATAAACTAAATAAAAAAGGGGTAACGGTTTTAATGGCGACGCACAATTTTGATATCGTTAATTCTTTAAGAAAAAGGGTGATTAAGTTAGATGAGGGCCGATTGGTATCGGATAAAGTAAAAGGAAAATATGAATAAATAACTTTTTAACATTTTAATAATTTTCGTCTAGAGGATGATCCCGCTTTGCGGGAAACAATTTAATCATTTAGCAATTTAACAATGAAGAAACTAAAAAAAATCGGTGCCTTAAGAAACGCCTTTCAGCATATCCGTCGTTCGCCTTTTCAGAGTCTGGCGGCGGTAGGAATTATGTTTCTCACTTTTTTCGCGGCGACAATTTTGGCGGCATTAGTCTTTTCCCTTTCCTCGGCGCTGAAATTTTTAGAAACAAGGCCGGAAGCGATTGCTTTTTTAAAAGATGGTCTGAATTTGCCGCAAGTGCAGCAGCTTCAACAAAAAATAACGGTTTTGGACGGGATAAAAGAGGTAAAATTTGTCAGCAAGGAAGAGGCGTTAAAAATTTATCGCGAGCAAAATAAAGACAATCCTTTGCTTTTGGAAATGGTTAGCGCCAACATCTTGCCTGCTTCTTTGGAAATATCGGCGATTAATCCCCAATATCTTCTTGCCGCCGCCGAACTTTTGAAAAAAGAAACCTCGTTGGTAGAAGAAATAGTTTTTCCGCAAGATGTGGTGGAAAAAGTTTCTTTTTGGGTAAAAGCGGTAAAACTGGGCGGCTTGGTGGTTTTGGGGCTTTTGTCTTTTGTCGGCTTTACCGTCGTTACCGTGGTGATCGGAATGCGAATCAATCATCACCGCGAAGAAATTAATGTCTTGCGCTCTTTGGGAGCGACCGGAGGTTTTATTCAGGCGCCTTTTTTGGTAGAAGGGATTATTTACGGACTATTAGGTTCAATTTTCGGCTTTCTTTCTGTCTTTGGACTGGTTTGGTTTTTTAGTGAAGATCTTAAAAAGTTTGAAAACTTCTTTGCCCCCGTTGCCATAATCCCTAACAATAATTTAGTCCTTCTTGTTTTAGGAGTGGAGGTTTTGATAGGAGTATCCTTCGGATTTTTTGCTTCTTATTTAGTCAGCCGCCGTGGTTTAAAAAAGTAAATTTGTAAAAAGTTATGCGGGAAAATTTTCTTAAAAGTTGTGCGATGCGAAGAGGGAAAAGAGGGTTGCTTTTTTTATTCTTAATCTTCACATTCTTCTCATTGTTTTCTGTTTTTGCCGTCGATGATCCAAACGGGAAAATTACGGACATTAAAAACCAAATAAATGATTTGAATAAAAAAATTTCCGAACTTCAGGAGAAAAAACGGAACTTGAAGGAACAAATTATTTATATGGATAGCCAGATCAAGTTAACCGGTTTAAAAATCAGTGAAACAAACAGCGAAATTAAAGTTCTGGAAGGCATAATAGACGGACTTTCAAAAAAAATTACTGTTTTAAACAATTCTTTAGATGAGCTTTCCCTTATCTTTATTCAGAGAGTTTCGCAAACTTATAAAGAAGGGCGAACTAATTGGCTTGATTTTTTCTTTGCCGCGGAAAATTTTTCTGATTTTTTCAAGAGAACGCAGTATTTGAAAGTGGCGCAGATTAATGACCGGAAGGTAATGCTCACTATGGAAGAAATAAAGGCAAACTATGACAAGCAAAAAGAGGAAAAAGAAAAAAAGCAAAAAGAGCTGGAAGTTTTAAAGCAAAAATTAAATGCGCAAAATAAACAATTAAAACAGCAGAAATCAGATAAAGAGAGGCTTTTGGTATTAACGCAAAGCGACGAGAAAAAGTTTCAGGAGATGATGACGCAGGCCTTGGCGGAACTTGAGGCAATCCAGGCGATTGTTGCCGGTCAAGGCATAGAGAATAAAGTTGGCGCAGTGAAAGAAAGTGAAAAGATCGCGACAGTAATCAGCGGCGCCTCTCCTTGTTCCACCGGTACCCATCTTCATTTTGAAGTTCGCGACGGGGAAACGGTGCAAAATCCGTTTTCCTATCTTTCCTCGGTAACTTTAGAAAATAAATCCGGCGGTGACGAATTTTCTTTTGGCGGCACTTGGCGCTGGCCCTTATCTCCGCCAATTGAATTAAATCAAGGCTATGGCGGCAATACTTGGTGGATTCGTATGGGCGGCGCCTGGTACCGGTTTCACACCGGCATAGATATCGGCGCCGACAGTCAAAATGTTTTTGCCGTCAGAGAAGGCGATTTATATAACGGCAGTATCAAATGCGGCAGCGGCTTTTTACGTTATGTTCGCGTCAAACATAAAGACAGCAATTTCTCCACTTATTATCTCCATGTTAATTATGAAAAGGTGTAATCAAAGTTGCTCTTTTGTTTTTTTGCGTTTCTTCAGGATAAAAGGCGCAGAGATGAGGCCGGCGCCGGCGGTAACTAAAGTAATTGCCAGGGCTAAAAATCCTTTCTCTGGTTTACTTTTCCCCTCAATTTCCGCCCCCAAAATTTCTGCGCTTTCCGTTGCTTCTTTTATTTGAGTTTCTGTTGCTGTCGGCGAAAGTTCTGAAGATGGCGTTTGACTAAATTTTCCTGTTGGCGTTGGTGAAAGCTTGCTTGTCGGCGTCGGCGATTTGTTTGGCGTTGCCGTCGGTGTTGGGGTCTTTGTTGGTGTTAAAGTATTTGTCGGTGTGTTTGTATTTGTTGGATTAGATAAATTTTCACAAAGATTATTTGCTAGTTCTTTACTCGGATCAGCAAAACACCACCCGCCAGCTGTCTGTTTTGACCAACTTAGCCCTTCTTGCGCCGCACCCTCGTACAGTAAACTTTCATCGATGATTTTTTCATTTGAATCTAATAATTTTACACCATCACTACTGGTATCATTGAAAATAGAACTGGTTAGGTTAAAAACTTTTCTTGACTTTGCCGGAATTATAAAAGAGGAGGTAATTTGTTTTTTATTACCCCCAATCTTGTCAGCGATATAAAATCCATTTAAGTCTACCTCCTCATTATTGTCATTATAAATTTCCACCCATTCTTCTCCACTTTCAGGGTAAGCCATTATTTCATGAATAAAGATTCCCTGATAACTTTTTACCGTCGGCGTCGGTGGCGAATCAGTTGGTTGAGATATTATTATGGGTGTTAAAGTATCTGCTACAATGGGGGTTTCTGTTTGAGGATTACTTATAATTTTGATATCTACCTCATTGGAGTTGTAATCGGAATCACTGTAATCAAGACAACTGTCAGTATACCTTCTTATTTTTAATTTATTAACTTCTGAATTATTAGCTTCAAGTGTTAGGTCTCCTTCCCAAACTGTAGGAGACGAGTTATTGGTAGTGATTGATAAAGAGTTTTTACAATTACCAAAATCACAAACAAAACTTCCATCTTTTTTAATACAACCGCTATATTGAGTTTTTCCTGATTCGTAAAATAGTGGTCGAAGATAATATGTTTGATCTTGACTATTTATTTCCAGTTTAAAATGAACGGTAAATTCTTCATCTACTTGCTTTTCTGTAGGGATATTAGATAGAGTTAAAACTAATGAAGCGGCGGAAAGAGAAACTACTTTTAGATAAAATATCAAAATGAAGAATAAAGAAACTGTAAAAAATCTGAGGAATTTCATCAAGCAGATTTTAGAGATTTATAGGAAGAAAGTAAAGAGACTTTTGCGGGTAGTTTTGCCGATTGTCTGGATGATTTTAATCTTCTACGGTTCTTCGCGCCAAAGCGTTAAAGTCGTTGATAAATTTTGGCTGAACTTTTTCTTTTTTAAAACTCTTCATTTTTGCGAATACGCGGTTTTGTTCTTTCTAAACGCTGGCTTTTTGAAAAATAAAAAAACAGCTCTGATTTTCACATTACTCTACGCCGCCTTTGATGAAATTCACCAGCTTTTTGTCCCGACTCGTCAGGGCGCTCTCCGCGATTTTTTTATAGATACTCTCGGCGCCGGTTCGGTTTGGTTTTTGACCAAATAAAATGGTATGATGAATTCATATGAAAAAAATGAAAATTTTAACTTATCGGACGATGATAAAAAAAGATGGCAAGGGCTATCATGGTTTTGTGCCGATATTACCTGGTTGTCATACTTTTGGAATGACAATTGCGGAAACGAGAAAGAATTTAAAAGAGGCTATTTTGGGGTGGCTGGAAAGTAGAATAGCTTATGGTTGGGAAATTGACAAAGATGAATCTTTGGAAACCCTGGAAACAGTAGAAATACCTTTTGATAAAGTAAAAAAATTGGGGCTTTCTTATGCCTAAAATTCCGATTATCTCCGGAGAGAAATTGATGAAGATTCTTCGCAAAAGAGGCTTTTTTTTAGACAGAGTTAGAGGTAGCCATCATATTTTGGTTAATCCGGAAAAAAGAAAAACTATTTCCGTTCCTGTGCATAAAGGGCGGACATTAGGAAGAGGAATAACCCTTTCAATTATTGAAGAAGCTGGACTTTCCCCTGACGAGTTTTTAAAACTGTTACACTAAGTTAAGAACTTAATACAAGTTAATTTTATAATTCACGATACTATCTTGTTTCATTAGTTTCTTCTATTGTGTTCTGTCATTCCGACCAAGCGATTCCGAGAGCGCGTGGAGGAATCCCTTTATCTATGTTCTACTTGCAAGAGGGATTCCTCGATTGCACTCGGAATGACAACCGTAAGAACCAAAGGGATTGGGTACTAGATAATCTTAAACGCTTCTAATTTTTCCAAAATTATTTTGGAAATTTCCGTGTCGTTGATGACTTCAATATAGGCAACCGCCCAGGTAATCGGCCCTTTTTCCGGCAGCACCAAAATTATTTCTTCCCGCAAAGGCAGGGGCAAATTGGCAAAGATTTTCAAAAACCTTTCCTTCCTTTCCATTCTTAAAAATAGTATACCATATTTAAATTTTCTGCCTCTTGACAAAAAGAACAACAAAATTATACGATTTTACTCACTTTTAAAAATAGTTTTCTTTCAGAGTCTTTGTCTGAATTACTTCAATAGCAATTTTATTTGCAATCTGCCGATTTTTAGTGTAAAATCCCATACCGTTTTGTTTTGGGTATATTTATCAATCTTTTTTTAAAAAACATGGTGGCGAAAAAAATCAGGGAAGCTCTGAACAGATCCATCAAAGGGCGGGTGAAAACCGCCGTCGGCGCAAAAGTAAATGCCGTTAAAACACGTTTAAAAAACAGGCGGGAAAATTCGCGGATAGTTCATATCGCCCCCACCGAAGCGGGCAAGATGATCGGCGCCGGCGTGCAGAGAAAAGGTCAGACCTATATCACCCACACAAGTCTACATCATCACCACTCGGCGATTAAGACTTTTAATGTTTGGCAAAAGGCAGGCGCGGTTATCTTTTTATTAGTACTAATTTTTGGATTATTAGCGAGCGCGAAAACGACAATGTTGATTTTGGTCGCCGCTTTAACAATTATTTATTTTTTGGACTTTCTGTTTAACGGGTTTTTAATTTTAAAAAGCCTCCATTTTCCGCCGGAAATTTTTATAAGCGACAAGGAATTAAAGCGCCTTGATGAAAAAAACCTGCCGGTTTATTCGGTTTTATGTCCTTTGTATCACGAAGCCAGAGTTTTGCCGCAGTTTGTAGAGTCTATTGAAAATCTTGATTGGCCGAAAAATAAATTAGATGTTCTCCTTTTACTGGAGGAAAACGATCAGGAAACAATAGGCGTGGCAAAATCAATGACCTTGCCGGAATACATCCGCGTTATTATCGTTCCTGATTCCAAACCAAAAACAAAACCAAAAGCCTGCAATTATGGTCTCGGTTTTGCCAAAGGCGAATATGTGGTTGTTTACGACGCCGAAGACAAACCGGACGCGGATCAATTAAAAAAAGCCTATTTGGCTTTTAAAAAAGTAAAACCGAATGTTTTTTGTTTGCAAGCAAAGTTAAATTATTACAATCCCCATTACAATCTTTTAACGAAACTTTTTACCGCCGAATATTCGCTTTGGTTTGATGTCATCCTCCCCGGTTTGCAGTCCATTGAAACAACCATTCCCTTGGGCGGCACGAGCAATCATTTCCGCCTCAAAAACTTAATCGCTTTGGAAGGTTGGGATCCTTTTAATGTTACCGAAGATTGCGATTTAGGCGTCCGCCTTTTTAAAAGAGGCTATACCACGGCGATTTTTGACTCCACCACTTTAGAAGAGGCAAACAGCAATTTGAAAAATTGGCTGCGGCAAAGGTCGCGCTGGGTCAAAGGTTATATGCAGACTTATTTAGTCCATATGCGCCATCCCCGCCATTTTCTGATGGAGCAGGGCATTCACGCCCTTTTATTTCAATTAGTCGTCGGCGGCAAGATTATTTCAATGCTCATCAACCCCTTTTTATGGCTGATGACCATTTCTTATTTTGTTTTATACCGCTTTGTCGGACCGGCGATTGAGTCTTTATATCCGGCGCCGATCTTTTATATGGCCGCTTTTTCCCTTATTTTCGGTAATTTTATGTATCTGTACAATTATATGATCGGCTGCGCGAAAAGAGGTCATTGGCCAGTCGTTAAATATGTTTTTCTGGCGCCGCTTTATTGGCTGGGAATTAGCGTCGGCGCGTTTATCGCTTTGGAGCAGCTGATTTTTAAACCGCATTATTGGGAAAAAACCCATCACGGTTTACATCTTACGCCTAAAGAAAAAGTTTTCCGTTTGCAGTGGCCGGCGGTTTTTGGCAATTTCAGCTCCCAGTGGAGCGCCGTTGTTTCGTCTGTCAAAACCGGCGTGAAAAAGGGCGGCTTGCTTTTAGCCTCGGCTTTAGTCATCAACTTTTTAAATTTTTTGTATAACGCCTATTTGGGCAGGCACTTAAAACCGGAAGATTTCGGTTTAATCAGCGTTTTTGGCAGTTTAATCTACTTGGTTAATATTCCTCTTTCCGCCATTGGCGGGACAGTAACTTACCGAAGCGGTTTTTTATATGGTAAATATGGCAAACCAGTTACTGCCTATTGGCAAAATGTTTTTGATAAATTTAAAAAAATCGTTGTTTTTATTGTCGTCGGCTGGATTCTTTTTGCTCCGTTTATTGCCATCTTTTTTAAAGAAGAGAATTTACTGCCGTTTTTAGTCTTTTCCTCTGTATGGTTTTTTGGTATCGCTGGAACAATTGCCGGCGGCTTTTTATCGGGAATTCATGCCTTTAATTTTTTAGCAATTGCCGGTGTTTGCGAGGCGGCGGTTAAATTTGCCGCCTCGGTAATTTTCGTGGATTTTGGTTTCCATAAATTAGCTTATTTGGCGATGCCTGTTTCTATCGCTTTTTCTTTTCTAATTCTCTTACGTTATGCGGGGTCAATTAAGGAGAAGAAAAAGGAGATTGATGATGCAGTTTTAAATTATTTCCCGAAAAAGTTTTTCACCACTTCTTTATTAACAAAATTAGCAAACATTTCCTTTGTCGGCATGGATGTAATTTTGGCAAAGCATTTTTTATCGGCAGCAGCGGCAGGAGAATTTGCCCTTCTGGCGTTAGCGGGCAAGATGATTTATTTTTTCGGTTCGCTTTTTAATCAGTTTTTATTGCCGATTGTCAGCAAAAATGAAGGCGCCGGCCTTGATTCTAAAAAATATTTCCGGATTTTAATGTTTGCTTCTTCTTTAGTTTGTTTTATCGGCTTTTTGGGCATCGGTTTATTCGGGCCTTACACAGTACCGATATTATTTGGCAGCCGCGCTCTGCCGATTTTAAACTATTTGCCCTATTACGGCTTGGCAGTTGCCTATTTTACTTTTGCCAATACCTTGGTGATTTATTATCAGGCGAAAAAAGAATATTTGTTTTCCATTGTCAGCTTTCTTGTCGCCATAATTCAGACTGCCGCTTTGTTTATCTGGCATAAAGATATTTGGTCATTTACTCTGGTCAGTTTAGTTATTTCCACTCTCCACTTTTTCTTTATTTTTGAACTGCATTTTTTCTTAAGCGAGGTAAAGACAATTTTGCGCAATTTAGCGGATATGTTTGGTTTGTTTCAAATTCTGCCCGATTATGCGGTTAAAGACGAAAACAAATTAAAGATTTTAATTTTTAACTGGCGGGATACAAAACATATTTGGGCCGGTGGCGCTGAGGTCTATTTGCACGAAATCGCTAAGAGGCTTACCCAAAAGGGCAACACGGTTACTTTGTTTTGCGGCAATGACGGCCATAATTTACGCTACGAAACCATTGACGGCGTTCATATTATTCGGCGCGGCGGCTTTTATACGGTTTATTTTTGGGCGGTTGTGTATTACCTTTTAAAATTGCGAAAAAAGTTTGACTTGATTATTGACGCGGAAAACGGCATTCCGTTTTTCACTCCTTTATATGTGAAAAAACCGGTCTTCGGGTTAATTTTTCATGTTCATCAGGAAGTTTTTTTGAAAAAATTAAAATTGCCTTTTTTCCTTTTGCCAATCGCCGTTGCCGCCAAAATTTTGGAGAAAAAATTTATGCCTCTTATATATAAAGGGGCAGAAATGATTACTATTTCGCCGTCAACAAAAAAAGCGATGGAAGATTTGGGTTTTAAAAAAGAAAAAATTAATATTATTTATCCGGGAGTAGAGTTAGAAAAATTTAAGCCTTTGCCGAAAACCAGATACCCATCTGTTTTATATTTAGGCCGGTTAAAGGCTTATAAATCGGTCAATACTTTAATAAGAGCGATGGAAAAAGTGATCCAAGTCCAACCGAAAGCAAAATTAATTATCGCCGGTTTTGGCGAAAGCCGGCCGAGATTAGAGAAATTGACTAAAAAATTAGGACTGGAGAATGTTGTTGATTTCTTGGGCCGGGTTACCGAGGAAACAAAAGTGAGACTGATGGCAAAGTCTTGGGTGTTTGTCTGCCCGTCTTCTATGGAGGGTTGGGGAATAACGGTGGTTGAAGCGAACGCCTGCGGGACGCCGGTGGTTGCCGCCGATGTCCCTGGTTTGCGCGATTCGGTCCGCAATCCGGGCAACGGCTTTTTGGTGCCGCACGGCGATGTCAACGCTTTTGCCGACAAAATCAGCCTGCTTATTGAACACAAAAATTTAAGAAAAAAGATGGAAACTTTTAGTTTAAAGTGGGCAGAAAAATTTAGCTGGGACAAAACAGTTAATGATTTAGATGAAATTTTAAAATAAACAATATGAAAAAATTACCAACCGTTTCCATCGGCATTCCCGCGTACAACGAAGAGAAGAACATTGCCAATATTCTCAATTCACTGATGCACCAAAAGCGCAACGCCTTTTTTCTGAAACGAATAACTGTTTATTCTGATGGTAGTAACGATAAAACTTGTGAAATAGTAAAAAAGTTCCACAAAGATTTCCCAGTGATACATTTGGTAAGAGCGAAAGAAAGACGCGGGAAAATGTTTCGGCTTAACCAAATTTTTCACAATTGTAATAGTGATATTCTTGTTACTCTTGATGCGGATATCGGAATATCGGGGAAGAATTTTTTAGACAAACTGAGTAGTGATCTTATAGCGGACCCAAAAGCAAAAATGGTTGCCGCTCATCAGATTCCTTTAAAACCGCAAAATTTTTTTGGCAAGGTAGTTTACACAAGTTTTTCCATGTGGGATTATATTCGCCTAAATATGCCAAGTTGCGATCATGTTCAGAATTTTTATGGTGCGGCCACGGCTTACCGCGGGTCATTTGCGCGTGAACTCCATATTCCTGAAGGACTGAGTGAAGAACGCCTTTACATTTATTTGATGGCAAAAAAAAGTCAAGGATTTAGATATTGCCGTGAGGCAGAAATCGTCTATTGGCCTGTCTCTACATGGTATGATCTGACAAGAATCGCTAATCGTGTTTTTGGCAAAACTCAAGTGAAACTTGATAAGTTCTTTGAATTTGATACCAGCAAATATTATGTAATTCCTTGGCGTTATAAGTTGATCGGTTTAGTCAAGTCTTTTTTGCACGACCCTTTTTATTCTCCATTGGCTTTATTACTCAATCTTTTTCTCGGAAGATTAAGACCAAAAAAAATGATTATTGATACTCCTTTATGGGAAATATCTTTATCAACCAGAAAGGCAATTAAAATATGAAACTAAATGAAACTTTTTTGCTGAACAGAGTAAAAAATGCTTTGTTTTCAAGCCGCGGTAATTTGATTTCAAAGGGCTTGGGCTTTTTTCCTCTGCAGATAAACGGATTTAAATTTGTTAAAACGATTTATGTTGATAAGAAGGTTAAAATGTATGAGTATGCGGAATACCAGAACAAAAAGAAGGAGAAAGCCTTTGCAAAGGTGTGGTTTGGTCAAAGAAAAAACAATGCCTATTACTGGTTAAAAAACGAGACAAATATTTTTTCATCTGCTCGTGCTGCAAACGGAAATAATCGTAACTTGAGTTTTTCACTACCCAAATTATATGGGATCTATGAAAACGAGAATACTCTTATTCTTTTGGTAGAAAAAATTCCTAACTACAAAGACGAATTTCCTGAACGGGTTTTGATTAACATCTATAATAATGCCCTGCAATTTATCAGGGTTTTTGGGTCAAAAATAAACAATAATGCAAGAGCTAAAATTTTAAACATTACTCCAAAACTTTTATTATTAAGTCTTCCGTTATTAACTGTGAAATCAATTAAAAATAGACCGGATTTATGGAGAGAAATTTTGGCGAGCAGTTATTTTTTTCTTAGAAATGTACGATGTTTATTTAACTCAAGGTGGGATTGCTTAGTGCATCGTGATTTAAGGGGCAGTATTCTTTTGGCACAAGGGCATTATTATATTATTGATTGGCAGACAGTAGCTTTTTCCAGCCCCCTGCTTGAGTTGGCACAACTATTAATGACATATTGGGAAAATGATCGGCTGGGATTTGATGTTTTCCGGATTGACTATGCTAAGAAACTTTTAACATCCGATTTAGATTTAAATTGTCTTAATCTTTTATGCATCTACTTGGCTTTTGTAGAAATAAGTTTGATTAACATCAAAACCAGATCCGAAGAAAAAACATTTTTACATTACATTTTGGATCGCAGAAGTAGTAAGCAGGTAAATAAATGAAAATAATAATTTCATCTTATGATAGTTTAAAAAATCCCTATTATGCGGGTGGCGGCGCGGTGGCGATTCACGAGGTTGCTAAAAGACTTGCTGCTGACTTTGAAGTTATGGTTATAACCGGCAAGTATTCAGGCAGTAAAGACGAAGTAATTGATGATGTGAGGTATAAAAGAGTTGGGATACCGTTTTTTGGACCTAAAATTGGACAGTTGGCATATCAAGTTTGCCTTCCTTTTTCAGTAATGGCTGAAAAGTATGATGTATGGATGGAAAGTTTTACACCGCCATTTTCCACAGATTGTTTGCAGTTTTTTACTAAAAAACCGGTGATAGGGCTTGCTCATATGCTAAGCGGGGAAGATATGAAACGAAAATATAAACTTCCATTTGATTTGATTGAGAATATCGGCCTTGCAAAATATAAGCACTTTATCGTTCTTACGGAAACAGCAAAGGAAAAGGTTCTTCAAAGAAATCCCCTTGCCAATATTGCGGTAATTCCTAATGGTATAGATAAGCCTAAGAGTATGAGGAAAATTGAAGCCAGAAAATATATTCTATTTTTAGGCAGAATTGAAATGAATCAAAAAGGTTTGGATTTACTATTGAAAGCATACAAAATGATTCACAAAGCGCTTGGATATAAATTGGTTATTGCCGGCGCCGGCGAAGCGCAAGAGATGTCTAAATTAAAAAATTTAGTTAAACATTTAAAATTGGAAAGTAATATTGACATCGTTGGCAGAGTTGAACATAGTGCGATTGATAAGTTATATCAGGGGTCATTATTGTTTCTTTTGCCCTCAAGATACGAAACTTATCCAATGGTTGCTTTAGAAGCGCTTTCCTACGGATTGCCGATTGTTTGTTTTGATATTCCGGGCCTTAAATGGTTGCCGCAAAATTGCCGCTTGAAAATTAAACCGTTTGACATTAAAGCCTTGGGAAAAGCAATCTTAACCATTTTGAAAGATACTACATTTCGTAAAAAAGCGGAGATTACTGGTAAAAAGTTTGTTAAAAAAATGGATTGGGATAATGTCGCTTTGAAATACAGAAATTACATTCAAAGAGTTTTGAAAATTAATTAAAACTAAATATGAGATTTACTGATATTGTTAGTAAAATAGTCAAAAATAAAATACCCTGTTATTTTATTTCACCTCATTTTGACGATGCGGTGTTTTCCGCCGGCGGGTTAATATCTTTTTTATCAAAACGAACCACAGTGGTGATGATTAATATTTTTACAAAGGGTTACCGTCCTTCAACTTTTTCGGGAAAGAAATATCTTTACCAATGCGGTTATACAAATGTTGAGAAATTATTTGACGATAGGAGAAAAGAAGATATGGTTGTAAACGGAAAACTTGGGGTTAAGGTTATTAACCTTGATTTTATTGATGCTCAGTGGAGGAAAAAAGAAAAGACAAATGTTTTTGAAAAGTTTTTGGGAAAAATAATAAGCGAGCCTTTGCATATTTATCCTACATACAAGTTGCATATTATCAGAGGAATAGTAGCGAAAAATGATGTTAAATTAGTTAAAGCGATAACTGATAAATTATTATTTTTGATCGGTAACAAAAAAAATTTTAAAGTTTTTTGTCCCTTGGCGGTTGGCAAACATATTGACCACATCATTGTCAGAGATATTTGTTGCCGTTTATTTAAAAATATCGTTTATTGGGCTGACTTTCCTTATAGTCAGAAATGCGATATTGATAAAGAATTTGTTAAAGTTAATAATCTCAAGTCTTACAATTTTTCTATTAATTTCAGCAAGAAGTCTGGTTTAATTTTAGGGTATCGTTCACAAGTTCGGGCAGTTTTTCCTGAAGGAATACAAAAATTGCCGTCCGAAACTTATTATTTGTTATCTGAACAATGTGGAAAGTAAAATTTATAATGCGTTGGATGACCAATTACAAAAAGAATGGGAATCTTTATGGGCAAGTTCCCAAAATTCTCATTTTTTTAACTCGCCGATGTGGTTTTTGACTTGTTTAAAAACCTACCGCTATTCAAAAGTTCTTATCTTAACGGTGTATTCTGATTCCCAACTGGTAGCTGTTTTACCTCTTGTCCGAGCAAAGAAATTAGGAATTTCGGTTTTAATGTGTCCCGGCGGAGTATTTTTGGACAGATCTTCACTCTTACTTGCGGATATAAATGAAAATCTTTTGCTTCACATAGCAAAAACTCTTTCTAAATTAGGAAATTTTTATTTAGCCGAAGTAGAGAAGAATCTTGCTGATTCTCTGTGTCAAATTTTCCCCTTGATATTAAAGTTTCCTCAGCCTCTTTCCACCAGTCCGTATTTGCCGCTGGAATCAGACCCGTTGCGTTTCGTTCCTTCCAGACATAGAAGTGAAATAAATTCAATATTAAGAAAATGTCAAGCGAATATTTCAACATCATTTATTTCTCCATCAACGCAATCAGATTTACAGACAATAGTTGAATTAGAAAAAGTTAGCAGTAAAGACAAAAAACACACAGAGATATTTAATAATCCAAATACGCTCTTATTTTTCAGAAACCTTATTGATATTTCTCCTAAATCAGTTGGTATTATTTTATTATGTTTTGATGGTCAGCCTATTGCTGGCGATATTGGTTATATTTATAACAGTACTTTTAGAGGTTTTTATACGGCGTATGATAATCATTTTCGTCATTTGGGTCCGGGAAAACTTTTGAAATATATTACAGCTCAGGAATTAACAAAACGCGGATTTGTTTGTTACGATCTCTCGCGAGGTCTTGCAAATTACAAAAGTGAATTGACACCGCATGTTATTTATCAATCGGATTTGTATTATTCCAGTAATTATCTTGTTCTTTGGTGGTGGAAGGCATTAAATAATTTGAAAAACTATTTAGAAAAACACCCGCGTTTATATGAAACAATAAGAATGGGTAAAAATGTTCTCGTTAAGAAATTGACTTACCCGTCTATTAACCGTAAAAAGTAAGATATGAAACCATACTTAGTAGTAATCTTTTGTGCAGTAATTTTATTTTTGTCTGTTTGGGGATTAAACGGAAAAATTATTCCTTCAGAACTGAACATGCCAAAGTGGACAGAGATGGGTCCGTTTGGGCTTTCTCCTGAGAGGGGAAGATTTGCCTTGACTTATTCTTTAATAGAGGATAAATCGTTTTACTTTTCTGTTCCTTTAGCAAGATTTGCATTACCCGATGTGTCATATAGAAATGGAAAATATGTTTCTATGTTTGCGCCGGGAGTTTCATTTTTTGTTCTTCCCGGTTATCTGATTGGCAGGTTATTTAGTGTGCCGCAAGTGGGAACATTTTTGGTGATCTCAACCTTTGCCATACTTAATTCATTGTTGATATATGCTATCGCCGTTCAAATAGGTACTAACAAAAATGCAGGAATAATATCAGGCTTGTTGTTTTTGTTTGCTACTCCGGCTTTTGCCTATTCTGTAACACTTTATCAACATCATATTTCTATATTTTTAATTTTGTTAAGTATTTATCTGCTGATGAAATATAAAAATAAACTTTGGTCGTGGGCTGTAATTTGGTTTTTATGCGCTTTAGCGGTGAATGTAGATTATCCAAATGTGGTTATGATGGCGCCAATAGGCTTAATTGCCTTCGCGAAACTCTTTGTAATCAGGAAAGGTTTGCGAAAGTTTAAATTTACTGTTCGCGTGTCTCATATTTTGCCAATGTTCTCCGTGATCCTTCCATTGGTTTTTTTTATTTGGTTTAATCTTAATTCTTACGGCAAAATTTTCCAATTGTCCGGTACTGTTGGCGGAGTAAAGGCAATTGACGAACAGGGAAATCCATCAGTGCCAACTTATGCTAATCCAGAGGGAATTGAAGAATATTTAAATCCGGAAAAACAAAAGAAAAACGCGTGGAAGTTTTTTCAAACAAGAGGAATAAGTAATGCTTTTTATCTTCAATTTTTTAGTCCGGACAGGGGAATTATTTATTTTACCCCGGTAATTTTATTGGGAGTTGTTGGCGCGGTTATTTTATATTGTAAAAAAAATCGCTGGTTGTTATTACTTTTATCAGTATTAAGTGTTAATATCCTTCTTTACTCAATGTGGGGCGATCCGTGGGGCGGGTGGGCGTTTGGGTCAAGATATCTCATTCCCTCATACGCGATTTTGGCTATTTTTATTGCCGTGGCGTTGACAAAATTCAAAAAAAATAAACTATTTTTAGGGGTGTTTTTTGCTCTTTTGGTTTATTCAATTGCCGTCAATTCTTTAGGGGCGTTGACGACAAATCGCAATCCGCCGCAAGTGGAAGTTTTAGCATTGGAAAAACTTTCCGGGCGCGAAGAAAAATATACTTACGCGAGAAATATTGATTATCTTTTAGCGGGAAATTCAAAATCATTTGTTTTCCAAGCGTGGGCGAAAAAATACATCAGCGCAAAAGGTTATTATCTTTTGGTAACTTTGCCGATTATCGCCTTTTCCGGAGTTTTATTAGTGAAATTATATAAGGAGAAAAATGAAGTCTGAAATATCAATTGCTATTCCGATAAAGTTTTTACAAAAGGTCAGTCGCTTTTTTAAAAAGTATGCCCTTCTTTTGGTAGTTTATTCGCTTGCTTTGGTTTCCGTCGGCGCGTTTACCCTTTATTATCAAAATGGGTTGGGGTTGGCGTATAACGACGCCCGCAGCCATTTGGACATCGGCCGGCGGGTGGTGGAGGGGTTAAAGCCGGGGCTGGCGCAGCTTGGTTCGGTTTGGCTGCCCCTGCCGCATATCTTAATCGCCTTGACTGTTTGGAATGATTTTATGTGGCATTCAGGATTGGCGGGAGCGATAGTTTCAATGCTTTCTTTTGTCGGCACCGGCTGGCTGATTTTTAAATTTTTGGAAAAATTGGGCGTCGGTTTATTCGGCTGCATTTTCGGAGTTTTGGTTTTTGCCGCTAATATCAATGTTTTATATCTCCAGTCAACGGCGATGACGGAAATGCTTTTGGTGGCGACGATGACCGCCGGCTGTTATTATCTGATGCTTTGGCAAAAGGACGATAATCTTTTACATTTAATCAAGGCGGCGTTTTGGACAATGCTGGCGACAATGGTTCGGTACGACGGCTGGTTTTTATTTTTATTTGTTGCCGTTTTGGTTGCCTTGCTGTTTTTTAAAAAAGGCGGATACAAAGTTGCGGAAGGGGCGTCAATTTTATTCAGCACTATGGGCGGTTTCGCCATCGCTTTGTGGTTTTTATGGAACTGGCTGATTTTCAAAGATCCGTTTTACTTTGCCTTCGGCCCGTTTTCCGCCCGCGTTCAGCAAAGGCAGATGGAAGCGGCGGGAGTATTGACAACCAAAGGCAATTTTCTGTTTTCCTTAAAAGTTTATCTTTATGCGTTTTTGTACAATTCCATCGCGTTTACGGCAATAATGGGGGTGTTTGGCGCTTGCGCTTTATGGCTTACTAAAAAAATTCCCGCCGGTGTGAGAGTGGCGACTGTTGCCTTGCTTGCCCCGCTTTTTTTTAATGTCGCCGCTTTATATTTCGGCCATTCCGTTTTATTTGTGCAGGGACTTTCCGGCGACACTTGGTTTAATGTCCGTTACGGGGTAATGCTTATGCCCGCAGTAGCAATTTTCAGTGGTTTTTTGGTGAACCGGTTTAAAGATGTGCGCTGGCTTATTTTCGGTCTTTTTTGCTTTGTCACTTTTTTCGCGTTTGTGAACAGTGATTCAGTAGCGATAGACGACGCAAGGGTTGGCAGCAGCCAGAAAAATGTTTCCGAAGTGAGCGGCTGGCTGAAAAGGAATGCGAAAAATGAAAAAGGCTTTATTTTAATATCGGCGGCGTCCCACGACGCGATTATTTTTTCTTCCGGTTTGCCGATGAAGCGGTTTATTCACGAAGGCACGGGTAATTACTGGAAAGAGGCGACGACAATGCCCGATAAATGGGCGCGGTGGATGGTGATGCGCACTTATGACGACAATGATATGACATATAAAGCGGTGAAAGACACCCCTGGCTTTCAGATGTATGATTTGGTTGATTCTTACCCTTTTGCCGATATTTATCAATTGAGAGCCGAGTATCTGCCTGATTTAATTACCGAGCCGATATTGGGGAAACAGAAGTGACATTGTCATTCCGAGTGAAGGCCGACACTTCGGCCGGAGCCGAGGAATCCCTCTTGCGAGCGGATCATGGCAAAAGCGATTTCTCCGCGCGACAGGTACCGTATGGTAACCTGTCTTGGTCGGAATGACAGAAGTAAAGAATCCTTTTTAAACTATGTTTAAACGAACAATAATTTCATTAGCGTTTATCTTTTTTTTAGCAAAGCCCGCTTTTGCGTCCGATGTTTTTTGGTGGCAATTCCAATCTATTGATACAATGAAATATTCCCGCGATCTGGCGCGGCAAAAAGTAAAAGATTTTTCTTTTGATGCAACGATTGACCAACAGATGCAATCTATCGCCCAAGCCGGCGCTAATTTTGTCGCTTTAGCCACCCCTTATGATGAAGAGTTTTTGCCGATGTTAAAAAGATGGGTAAGCGCGGCGCGGAAAAACGGGTTGTCCGTTTGGTTTCGCGGCAACTGGTCGGGTTGGGAAGGCTGGTTTAATTATCCGAAAATCAGCCGGCAGGAACATCTGGCGAAAACAAAAAAATTTATTTCGGATAATGTTGATTTATTTCGCGATGGCGATATTTTCAGCAGTTGTCCGGAATGCGAAAACGGTGGCCCCGGCGATCCACGCTTAAACGGCGGTGTCGCTACTCATAGAAAATTTTTAATTGATGAATATCAAGTCAGCCGCGACGCTTTCAGAAATATCGGCAGAAATGTCGCCGCTAATTTCAGTCCGATGAACGGCGATGTGGCAAAGTTGGTAATGGATAAAGAAACGACCAGGGCTTTAGGCGGTGTTGTTGTTATTGATCATTATGTTAATAAGCCGGAACAATTGGCGGCCGATGTTCGCGAAATTGCCGAAGAAAGTGGGGGGAAAATTGTTTTAGGCGAGTTTGGCGCCCCTATTCCCGATATTCATGGAAAGATGAGCGAGAGTGAACAGGCGGAGTGGATTAAACAATCGCTGAAGTTATTAGCAAAAATTCCCCAATTAATCGGCATAAATTATTGGGTCGGGTTCGGCGGGTCAACGGAGATTTGGACCGGCAGCGGTTTGCCTAAACCGGCGGTGAATGTCGTCGCCTCGTTTTTCAAACCAAAAAGAGTGAGCGGGTTAGTGGTCAATGAGTTGGAAAAACCGATCAGCAACGCAAAAATTATTTCCGAAGAAAAAGAAATCATTACCGCTGAAGACGGCAAATTTGTTTTGCCGTATCTTGAACAAGAAGAAATGATAACAATTAACGCCGATGGTTTTCTGGAAAAAAAACTTGCCGCCGGCAGTGATGATTTTGCAAAAATTGTTTTAGTTAAAGAACATAAAAATCTTTTCTTCCGCCTTGCCTTTTTTCTTCATAAATTTTTTAAATAACTTTTTGCCACTTGACAAGACGAGTAACAAAATTATAGATTTTTTTATCCTCCCCATAACAAGATTAAACTAGGAAGTTTTTTTACAAATCTAAAACGCATGGTTTTTATGAATTGTTTTTCTGGTTTTTCCAAAATTTTTTTAGCCTCAAGTTCGCCCTCACCAGATTTTTTACACGAAAATTTATTCTCTCTATTTTTGCGCCGCCAAATTTATAAACAATTTAGTAATTTAATCATTTAGCAATTTAGTCATTTAACAGTTTAACAGTTTAATCATTTTCTCTTTATTAGAAAGGAGGTGAGAAAAATGAAAAAAATAAAAAGGATATTTCTTAGACTCGCGGTTTTCACTTTAGTTTTTGGAGCCGCGATGTTTGGTCCAGCTGTTTCCTCAGCCTATGCATTTGATTTTGGCTCGTTTTGGAATAATTTTTCTGGACATCATAGTGATAACCAGACTTCCTTAATGCTTTGCGTTAAGAATAGTGGGATTGTCTATGTTGTCGGCGGTGGATTTAAAAAGGCTGACTGCAAAAATAATGATCAGTTGATTACTGTTGACCTTCTTCAAGGGCCAACTGGCCCCGCAGGAGCTACCGGAGCCACTGGTCCACAAGGGCCAACTGGAGATGTCGGTCCATCAGGTCCGCAAGGATTACTAGGAGAAACAGGGCCATCCGGCCCAACTGGTGACACCGGTTCAAGTGGTCCGTCAGGCCCTCAGGGTTTACAAGGACTAACTGGTGACACCGGTCCGCAAGGACCGGTAGGTGAGACTGGTCCAACTGGTCCAACTGGTGCGATAGGAGCTACCGGGGCCACTGGCTCTCAAGGTGATATTGGTCCAACCGGTCCGGCAGGTGAAAAAGGAGACAAGGGAGATAAAGGAGACAAAGGTGATACTGGAGAAACCGGACCAATCGGTTTAACTGGAGCCACTGGTCTAACAGGCCCGCAAGGGTTAACTGGTCCAGAAGGAGCAACCGGTCCAATGGGACCAACGGGTCTAACAGGTGCTGAAGGTGCGACTGGTTCTAAGGGTGACCAAGGAGATCAAGGAGACAAAGGTGATACTGGAGAAACAGGTCCGACAGGTCCAAGCGGTCCAATAGGTCCAGCCGGTCCAACTGGCCCAATTGGTCTTACAGGAGCTACTGGTGAAACCGGTCCTGAAGGTCCGACAGGTGAAACAGGTCCAGCGGGAGCTGATTCAACAGTTCCAGGTCCTAGTGGTCCATCGGGTCCCAGCGGTCCGTCAGGTCTATCGGGTCCAACCGGTCCTAAGGGTGACACTGGTGAAACCGGACCAACTGGTTTAACCGGAGTTACAGGAGCTACTGGAATGACTGGCCTTCAAGGAGTAACAGGTGAAACTGGTCCATCAGGCCCAACCGGTGCTAAAGGGGATCAAGGAGATACCGGTGAAACTGGTCCAGAGGGTCCAACTGGCCCAGCGGGAGAAACAGGTCCGGCATTCACTTATGAGGACTTTACTCAAGAGCAGTTAGCAGATTTACAAGGCCCCAGTGGTCCTTCGGGTCCATCAGGTCCAGCGGGTACTGATTCAACTGTACCGGGTCCATCAGGTCCAACCGGAGTTACGGGTCCAACAGGTACAAATGGCGTGAGCGGATGGGAAAAAGTAGTTGGAACTGCATCTGATGATGACGAAAGTCTAAGAACCGTTACGGCAACTTGCCCCACTGGCAAAAAAGTTGTTGGAGGGGGTTTTTTGACAACCGATGTTAGTGATTCTGGCGAAGTTGCTATTACTGAAAATTATCCCAGCAGTGATACTGTTTGGTCTGTAAAGGGAGGAGTAGATAGTGGTAGCAGTGGTGATCAAAGCTTTAGATTGCAAGCATATGCAATTTGTATAACTGCTAACTAGTGTAAAGTTGTTGCGAAAAATTCTTGTGTGAAACAAGAATTGGGACACAAGAAGCGTCCTTCGGGGCGCTTTTTGGTGGGAGAAGATTTCATATAAAAAAAGTGACAGAGTGTATTATAATATCCGTT
>Ga0315277_10000785_pt1 | contig 48848 bp, 30 predicted proteins | sample YL17G05_15_MG_FD_203695 | JGI IMG/M metagenome (GOLD analysis project Ga0315277, IMG submission 203695) | Sediment microbial communities from Yellowstone Lake, YNP, Wyoming, USA - YL17G05_15 | ecosystem: Environmental > Aquatic > Freshwater > Lake > Sediment | place: USA: Wyoming | collected... | reverse complement strand
ACCTTTGCCATTGAAAATCTCCAGACCTTGTTTTCCCTGGCAAGTGAGAGCGCTTTCATCACCATTTGCATATCGATCGAATGGTGAGTCGGTAGTGACTACAGTCCGTTCAAATGCGGCAATAGCTTGCGCTACTTGATCAATAGTTACCAGTGTTGTACCGAAAACAGTTTTAAATTCCTCGACATATCCCGGGATATCGTTAACGGTCCGGAGCATTACATCATGCGTGTTCCCCATCTCAATAGGATTTGCAATAGGGCCTTTAGCTTGTTCTTCAAGACTCGGCGCTCTGCCATCCCAGAATTGCAGAGGGAGATATGCAGCGTTGGAGACCGGAGGCGCCCGGCGACCGCCCTTTTGTCCACTAATACCTGAACTTGTTGGTCCGGCATCCGACCATCCCATCGAAGGATCATGGCAGGTTGCACAGCTTATTGTGTTATCTTTCGATAATCGTGTGTCGAAGTAAAGCTGTTTGCCGAGCAGTATCTTTAATGTCGATTGAGGATTATCCGGTGGAACAGATACGGCCGGTAAGCTACCAACTTTCTGGGGACCATATATATGTACATTCACATTAGTGATTGGTTTATTCGGTCCATCACCGGCATAGAGGGGTTGTATGATCAAGCACACCCAACAAATCAAAAACAAGATACCTTTATACATAGCTACCTCTAGGATTATGTTAGTATTGCTTGTTAAATGGATTACGATTACAGATGCTCAAATCGAGAAGATTTTACAAAGTAAAAAGCAGAAAGTCAAATTGGTAAATTTGATGATTTAGCAATCCATAGTTTTATTGATAAATACGCAATTCCGAGCTATTATTAATATATTCAACTATTTACGTAGAAAGGTTTTCGGCGTCGATTAGTATTCTTACATCACATAACCTACTCGATTGAATCACCGCGCGTAACACCTGTGCGGAATTATTATTACCTATGTCATAACGCCTAATAACAAACCTCAGATATTCCAAAACTAATAACAGACTTGACTATCTCAATAATTATCTTTTATATTACAGTCATAATTATCCGAAAAGTTTCTAAGACAAACACGTTCACGGGGGAATCTTATATGAAAAAAAGAATTGTCCTAATAACTTTGATTGTATTCTCTGTTTTGTCAGCTCTTGCCACAGCACAGGTGAAAAAATCCGAAATCCATCCAAGCGCTCAAGAGAAAAAGCTTATCGAGAAATTTATATCCGAGCATTTTACAAAAGACAAACAGCCCCCTTTCTCGTTTCTCTATAATAAAAAACCTTCCTCCTCGTTCTTAGCACAATGGGATTTTTCTGTAGAGACAAAAATAATCGATGAAAATAGGACAATGCGTATTTATACCTACAAAGACCCACAAACCGGTCTTGTTCTTACTGTCGAGTGCACGGCATTCAAAGATTACCCTGCCGTTGAATGGGTTATTAGATTTAAAAACACATCGAAGGTCGGTACTCCGGTAATCGAAAACATAATGGCGGCAGATGCTGAACTGATAACAGGTAAAAAAGGTGATTACTTCCTTCATCGGGCTAAAGGGAGTAGTGCGGAAAGGACTGATTTCGCTCCGATCGACGAATCGTTAAATCCGAACGCAGAAATAGCATTCGGACCGGATGCGGGACGATCATCTGATAATATTGCATTGCCTTTTTTTAATATCGAGACTCCGGGTGAAGGTGTTATGGTGGGAATAGGATGGTCGGGCAAATGGAAAGCCGTAGTAAAAAGGAATGCAAGCGAAACCATAAGTCTCATCGCAGGTATGGAAAAGACTCATCTGAAATTACTCCCGGGTGAAGAGATTCGCACTCCCTCAATTTTACTGTTGTACTGGCAAGGCATTGACAGAATGATCGGACATAATCAACTGCGACGGTTCATCCTGAAGCATCATACACCGCAGAAGGACGGAAAACCGGTTACACTGCCGTTGAGTGCAGGGATCGGATTTGGAGGTCCCAGTCCATGCAACGAATACAGTTGCGCTACAGAAACGTACGCTGTGGCAATGGTTTATCGTTTGGCTCAGTTTGATATTCATCCTGATATAGGATGGATCGACGCCGGCTGGTACGAAGGAAGCGAAAATGGGTGGTGGCGTGGCGTAGGTAACTGGACCCCAAATAAGAAAAACTTTCCGAATGGATTCCGTCCGATATCCGATCCGCTGAAAAGTCTTGGGATGGGATTTCTGTTGTGGTTTGAACCGGAGAGGGTATTTGAAGGTACCTGGCTTGATAAGGAACATCCCGAATGGCTTATAAAATTTCCGCAGAACCCAAACCGACTGCTGAATCTTGGCAATCCGGAAGCGCTCCGCTGGCTAACCGATCACATTTCCGGAATGCTGGATAAAGAAGGGATCACACACTACCGGCAGGATTTTAATTTTGATCCCTTACCATACTGGCAATCGAATGACGATTCCAACAGAATCGGCATAACCGAAATAAAGCACATTGAAGGGCTATATGCATTTTGGGATTCGCTGTTGGACAGAAAGCCCGGACTTTTGATCGACAACTGTGCGAGCGGTGGCCGGCGGATTGACTTGGAGACGATATCAAGAAGCGCGCCCCTCTGGAGAACTGATTATGCGTATTATGAACCGAACGGTTATCAGTGTCACACTTATGGGCTCAGTTTTTATTTGCCATGCCACGGAACCGGGAACAACAATCCTGATCCGTATATGTTTCGAAGCGCAATAAGCAGTGCACTTGTACTCGGGTGGGATCTAAACCAATCCACATTTCCGATTGTACAGGCAAAAAAATCTATTGAGGAATTTAAACAGCTCCGACCATACTTTTATGGGGATTACTACCCGCTTACGGATTACAGTACTTCTGATAATGCATGGATGGCATATCAGTTCGACCGTCCTGAAAAAGGCGATGGAATTGTCCTTGCATTCAGACGAAATTCAACCAATGTAACAACGATAAATATCAAACCCAAGGGCTTGATTTCCGGGGAGAACTACGAAGTGACCTACGTAGATTACGGCATTACGCAGACATACACAGGCAAAAAGCTTAGCGAGGGAATCGACATTAAAATCCCCCAAGCACCGGGATCGTTGCTGATTACCTATTGCATTATAAAAAAATAAGTTCTTATTTAATTTTTAAAATCACTATCGATGGAACACAGATGACACAGATTAAACAGATTTACGCAGGTAATTATCCGTGTAAATCTTGCGCTTTTTCTGTGTCATCTGTGTTCTCTTTATTTCTCTTTACTTCTTTTTATTCGCTTCGACCTGAGCTTTTATCCACGGATAGGTTTCGGCGATTCCTTTCTTGAGTGGAAAATTCGCTTCCCAGCCGAGCGAACGTATTTTATCATTCTGGAAGTTTCTCGCCCTGACGCCAACCGGTCCTTTGATATGTTTAATATTTATCCTTTTTCCTGCGACTTCGGAAATAATAGAAACGAGTTGATTTACTGATACATATTCCGGATGACCGATATTAACACCGTTCTCCAGGTTAGAATGCATGAGCATCAAGATTCCATCTATCATGTCTTCAATGAACGTGTAGGCACGCATAGCATAGCCGTCGCCCCACACTTCGATCGTGCCTCCGTTTTCAGTTTCTGCTATCTTACGGCTGAGAGCTGCCGGAGCCTTCTCTCTTCCACCCCGCCATGTTCCTTCCGGACCATAGCAATTTTGTAGTCTTGCGATCCGTACCGATATACCGAACCGGCGACCATACGCCATTGCAACACGCTCGGCATATAATTTTTCCCAGCCATATTCGTTATGAGGAAGAGCTGGATATGCTTCCTCTTCAGAAAGTTCAGGTTCATCAGGTTCCATATCCCTGTATACGCAGGCGGATGAAGTGAATAAATACTTTTTCACTTTTTTATCCGCGCTCGCGTGGATCATATTAATATTGATCAATGCGCTGTTTCGCATAATCTCACATTCCGCCGAATCAATGAATCCCATGCCGCCCATATCAGCGGCTAACTGATAAACTTCATCAAAGGGATTTCCATCAGGCGATTCACATGCGGTATCACAATTAGCCTTCTCTCTCAAATCGAGCAGGAGGAAATCATCCGCAGCAGTTGCGGCAAATTCCGGCTTTTTTATGTCGACGCCGCGCACCCAGTAACCGTCTTTCTTCAATCTCTTCACTAAATGGCCTCCGATGAAACCGCCCGCGCCGCATACCAGTGCCTTTTTCATGCTGAGTAAAACCTTTCCTTAATTTAATTCTCAAATATCATGAAAACATTTCATATTTCCCAATCGGTAATTGTTCAATTTCCGATTTCTGTCTTTGCCTTAACGTAGAAGAAATCGGAAATTTATCCTAGTAAACCGAACCAGATTTCCGATTACATCACCCCTAATCCAAAGACAGGAATCGGAAATCGGCTGGTCTAAATGTCGGAGGTTTTACTAGTTGATGAGACCTACTTTTTTTTGAACCATACAAATCACCTCTCCCCCTGAATCCCCCTCTCCACCGCTTGTCCTGCGAAGTCGAAGGATGTGGAGGGGGGGGCGGTGGCCCGCCCGAACGACTGAGTGTTAGCTTTGATTCGTTCGGTCGGGCGGGGGAGAGGTGATATTCGTATTATTAACTGATGTTACGCATCGTTAGCTTTTAATGAAAAATAGATGTTCGTTAAAAACAATAGAACACGGATGACGCTATTTATGATTGATTATCACGGATTTTAATCTGTGAAAATCCGTTTTTTCCGTGTGATCAGTGTTCTATTTTCTGTTTTGCGTAACATCAGTTATTAAATATAGATTTGTAAACTAAAGAAATGTATTGATGTGGATATATAAGTTCTACAATTAGTGTTTCACCACTGCCCACTCCCCTTGCCATTCCTTGCCATCCCAATATTGAACGCCTTTTTTTAGTTCTTCTTTGTATTTTTCGTCGACTTGGGATTTTAATAATCCCTGCTTTTTCCATTGTAAATGCATGACATTGAACTCATCTGACGGAGCAACCTCTAAAACATGCAGATCTTTCGAAAACGTAAAATATATAGGCGGTAGAGTCTTCTCTGGAATCACAGTAAACCGCAATGTCGCCCTGTAATTAGAAATATCTACCTTTTCAATTTTCTCAATTGAGGAATTTGCATTGAATTTGAAATTTACATCTATCAATGGAAACCGTATGTAGAACAATTCAGCGTCAGAAGGATCAAATTTATAATTCGGTGTTGCGGTTGATTTATTATAACCATTTATTTTCATCGGGTACAACACTGCCATAATACCGTATGACATAGAAGAAGTTAATGACGTATCTCTTGTATCATTCAATCCATAAGCTATCAGCTCATCCCGGCCATCCCCATTCACATCGCTTAACTGGAGACCGCTAATCGCGCCATGATGCCAATACTCACCCAATATTTTGCCTTTATCATTTAATCGCGCAATAAAATACGGAGAGTTGCCGATGCATGCGGCACCAACAAATATTTCTTTTTTCTGATTTGGGGAAGAAGAATAAATTATAACCGGATCAGCACTGAAGTTGAAATTGTAACGATCCCTTTTTAAATAATCAAATGGTTCGTAGAAAGATATTTCGTTCAGCAAATCTCCTTTATAACTATAAATTCGTAAAATATTTTGCGGAAGCTTAGATCCATCATAAGCCAGAGCAACATTAGTTATTAATTCTTTTTTTCCGTCATTATCAACATCATCAAGATATGTGTATTTGGTATTATACTTATGCTCCCGGTCTTTTATGACCTGTAGTTTGCCTGCTTGTAATCCCCAAAGTTTCTGCTGATCTTTATTAAAAACGAGAATTGAATCAGATTTAGGATCATAATCAAACTTATGAGGTGATTTATCTTTAAAAAACGACGATAACGAGTCGGTTGCGCTGTTCATCCACCAGCCGAACGCTGCAACAAGCGCAAAACTGCCAAGCCCCACCGAAACAGGATGCCGCCTGACAAAATAAAAAATCTTCGCCAGCGGCGTGGATGGACGGTAACGGAAAGCAGGGGTATTCCTCTCAAATATCGGGTTCAGATGAACGTTTCGCCGCACTAAAGCTTTTTCCGGGGAGATTTCGGCTTCCGGCATCCTCTCCAGTTCTACCGTAAGATCATCGTAAAACTTTGACATCTCGTTGACTAGCGCCTGACAGCCACTACACTCCTGAAGATGAGCTTCGATATCATCAATTCTATCAGCAATTTCTCCCGCTTTCAGGACGTATAATTCTAACGTATGTTCGTCAATGTGTTGCATACTATATAATTATCATTACAAAATACAGTTCGTGCTGAATTTTTAGATTTTCATGCCTTTATTGCCAGGATTACATATTCTTCTTTAACTCTCTGATCGCCCGCTTGTGCGTGAGGCGTGCGAGATATTCTATCTTTGATTTGTGCCGCTTTCGATATTCTTCCTTTGTTAAACCGGGCATCATCGACTTTAAACTTTCATAAAAAGACGATCTTTCACCATCTTTATTTATGATTGTCTGATACAAATTATCCTCTATCACATTAAAGTATTTTTTAAAGATCTCCGGATCGACATTCTTCTTTTTGATATACTTCGTCTCAGTCTCCGACCTCATCCGGCGGCATACTTCATGAATTATAGATGATGTATCTCCGACGATAAATTGATCTTCGATATATGTCTCCCCGGCATTTCTATCAATCTGATTAGAATAAATCGATCGGAATATTAAAGCTACCGTCATCAACGATACAATACGACTGCTGTATGTTTGTTCCCGAAGATATCTGGAAAGTATCGCCATCAACTCAGGGATGCTTTCACTACCATTGGCCGTCCTTCTCAACTGACGCTCAAGATCATCATGGTCGAGAACCGGCAGATGCTCAAGTGTTTCACACTTGCTGGGAATAATGCAATTCTCACCGAAGCGGTCAATAATTTCAAAATTGTGCAGGGCTTGAATGGCAAGCTTCATATTCCGCAAAATCTTCCCCAGTGAAGGATCCATCTCGTTGTAAATTCTGAAAATACTCTGATTAACGCGGGCACAGATAAGTCTGCGAAGATGCGTCAGTAAATCCTCATCAGAAATATTCTCAAGCGACAAACCTTCAAAGTATGACTTAAGCTGGACCATATTGCCATCATCATCCTGCTGGAAAAGGTCGGCTATGCAATCAGTGGCAAGATCATCGAGCGGTATGGTACAGATATCAGGGTGAAGGCGTCCCGTAACCGCCTTCCGGCGGAGATGAACGAGCGCAATTTTCCGGCAAATAAAAATTAATTCATTTACGGAATTTAAAGACGGATTGCCTTTCAGAATGTCATTAATGATAGGCCTTATTTCCATTTTCCGCGATTTGATCCCTTCAGTTCCTATCATCTAAATAATCCGGGGAATTCTAACTAAGAGGAGCCAGGTTCTTATGTACGACCTTCGCTCCTTCGAAACCATTAAATTTGGTAGCCGATGCGGTGCTGTATGCTCCGATATTTTCGGTGCAAAGGTAATCGCCAACCTCAAGATTTCCCGGGAGTTCGACCGCCAGGGAAACTTTGTCAAAACTGTCGCAGGTTGGTCCCACTACCGCGCAAATTTCAGGTTCGCCTTTCTTGAATGCGCTGAAGTTGGGAATCCAGTGATCGTACACGACTCCAGAGAACGTGTGGTAAACGCCGTCATTGATGTGGTAAAATACTTTACCGTCCCTGCGGGCTTTACCGATGATCTCCGATACGAGTACGGCGGCAGTAGCTACAATGAACCGTCCCGGTTCTGCGACTATCTGGATATCTTCCGGGAAGAGCCGTTGAAGCTCGGAACTCAAGATAGCCCCGAGTTTTTTAAATTCCGGAACCTGAGGATCATAAGGGACGGGAAATCCACCCCCGATGTCAACCAGATTCAGATTGAATCCCTTCCTGCGGGCAGTATGAAATATTTCGGATGTGATCGCCAGAGCTTCAGTGTAATTATCGATGTTTGTGCACTGACTCCCCACATGAAAGCTAATCCCTTCAACCGTCAATCCCAAATCGAACGCTTCCTGAATTAGTTTCTGCGCTTCGGCAGGTTCAGCACCAAATTTTGAACTCATCTCCACCTGCGAACCGGTATCCTGAACTTTCAGCCGCAGGACAAGTCCGGCAGTGTCACAATACTCCTTTATTTTCTTCAATTCAGCGCTGTTATCGTATGTAACAAGCGGTTTGTATTCCTTTATTTTGCTTAGTGTAGCACGGTCTTTTATGGTGTTGGAGAATATTATTTTATCCCACACGTAAAACTTTTTGTCTTTTTTCTCGAAGTGCTTTATATACTGGTACACCTGCATGAATTCATTATACGAAGCTACGTCGAAACTTGATCCTTCATGGAACAAAGTTTCTATAATCTGCTGATTGGAATTTGCCTTAACCGCATAATAACATTGAACACGCGGCAGATGTTTCTTGAACGCTCTGTAGTTCTCGCGTATCTTGTTGTGGTCAAGTACGAAAAGCGGAGTGCCGTTCCGCTCCACAAGTTCCAGAAGCTCCCCTGTCATATTCCGATCTTTCCTTTCAATTTATCCAATATTGCCTCGCTACCACGAAAAACCTTTTACACAATCATCATCTATTTAAATAATCAAACAGGTAGTTTTTTAATAAGCGCTTTAAGATCAGCGACTTCCCTGTTGTTTTCAAGATAAGACTCAATCAATTTCTTCCGCAGTTCATCTCCGCGGTCATACAGCCGCTTTAACTTCTTCGGCTTTGTTGACTGCAATACATAAGCCACCATCAGCGGGAATGCCACCGTAACATCTATGTATGCCGTAACAGTTTCTTCCAGTTTGGTTGGATCGATTTTACCCCAGCTGGCAGCTTCGCTGGGAGGCGCGCCGGAAAGTCCACCGGTATCAGGTCTTGCGTCCGTGATATTAATATCGAAGTCCTGTCCCGCTTCCGGAATCATCAGCACTTCCTGTATCTGCGGCTCTGTCTGGAGCATAAAGTTTTTCGGACTCCCTCCGCCGATGAGAATCACTCCGGTCTTTCCTTTCTCGTATCTCTTTGCGTTCAGTATGATAGCGGTTGAATCATTAACGTCTATACTCGGATTGATTTTCAGCTTGAACCATTTGCATAAATCAGACGCCTCCGCCAGCAGTTCAAGACCTGCCACGTTCATGCCGATTGTAGAATCTCCCGGTGAAGAGGTGAAGACCGGAATGCCGTTCCGGTAAGCCGCTGCTAAAACGCTAACTTCTCCGAGTTTGTTTTTCTTCTCGTGTTCGTTAATTACTTTTCCAAGATGGTGATAAAATTCCCGTGTTCCCATCTCCTTCTGGAATTCTCGCCGCAGCATGATCTTCCGAAGCCTCCGGTCTGTTTCCATAAGCACATCCTCGTAATCGAACAGAATGTCGTAAATTCTTGTCACGCCCTTATCGCGCAGATCGGCATCGTCTACCGTATGACTGCCGCGAAACATCGGCAGGTTAAAAGCATAGTGCAGATCGTGGTACATATTGGCGCCGGTTGTGGTCAGCCAATCCACAAATCCGTGGTTCATCAGCGGTATAATTGCTGACGGGCCAAGACCTGCCGGGGTTAGCGCTCCGGCGATACTCAATCCTATAGTGACATCATTAGATGAATATTTCTCGCGCAGCAGCTGGCAGGCAGCCCTCAGTCGCCCACCGTTGTAAGCGTCCATGTTGTCTATGACAGCCGTTATATTGGTATTCTTGGTTATGGGTGGGGGGAGGACCCGCTTTCCCGAGAGATATTTTGCCTTGCCCGGACACTCTTTAGATTTATGCTTCATGATCTATCCTTTCGGTGGAAATAAGTTAATTGGCAATGTCATAAAGGACTGAATACACAATAATTTAATAGATAAGAATGAGAATTAAAAGTAATATATTTTGTACTTCGTACTTGGTACTTTGTAAAAAAGTCATTAGTCAGTGGTCATTCGTCAAAAGTCAATTGTCAGAACCGCTGATGACGTCTGATAATGCTGATATATGTGAATTATAATCAATAGTTTTTTATCAGCGCCATCATAATTATCAGTTTACCCGCCGGAGTCGCAAAGTGACGCAGGCGGGTGATATCAGCGGTTCAGACAACGAAGGTCATTAGCCATTGGGTGTTCGTACTTTGTACTTCCAAAAGATGTCAGTTGCGATTGACTGAGTTTATTCTGAAGTCTTCACGGTTTTAATCTTAATCCTTTAGTTCATTTGGTGCGGGTCTCTCTTTCGTCGTTATATCATTGGCTACTGAGGTAATCCACCAGCGCCCATCCCTCTTTAGTAGGTGCCAGCTATCCACTCCTACTGTAGGAGGTCTTTTCATGCCAGTGATGGATGCTTCATACAAAACAAGTATATGAGCGATATCCCCGAATACCATTGGATTCATATTGAGGATACGTTCTGTAAATCCCACAGTCTTTGCAGGAGATTTTTCAACAAAATTCACGAAATCGTCGATGAAGCCCTTGACCGAAAATACTGCCATGCTATCCAGTGTCACGCGCATGACAATCACGGCATCGCCGATAAACATGGATCGAACCTTTTCCCAGTCGGGGAGCGGACCATCCACCGTGAATGTGACGGTTTTATAAATTTCAGTGATCAGACTCTCAGGGGTATCGTAATATTTTGGAAAAGAAGGTGATTGAGTCTGAGCATAGATGCTGAGAGGTATTATGAAGAAGGAAATCATTACAACAAAACAGTGAAGGATATAGGAATGTTTCATGAGAGTGTCCCTTAAGTTTTGTACTTAGTAATTTGTACCTGGTACTTTGTTAAAAAGCGTCATTTGCTTGCCCGCCGATCTATCCGCCGAGCCACGAAGAGCGTGGCGCAGGCAAGTGGGGATCTGTGACTGCCGGGTTTTAATCAACTAAGTTTTAGCATCCCTCTCCCGATTCGGGAGAGGGATTATAGGGAGAGGGTAATCGGGCTACCCTTTTGGTAATCCTTTTTTCGCGACTGTCTCCATCACGTCACAGAATCTGTCTAGTTCTTTTAACGTCGTATAAACGTTTGGCGTGACTCGTATTCCCTTGAATTCATCATGGAGGATTGCCACAGTGAAGAGCTTATGCTTATCCATAAGATAGCTTTGCAAAGCCGCTGTATCGACCCCTACGATTTCGATATTCGCGATTCCGCAGGACTGATTGTCCTGGAATGAAGTATGGAACCGGACATTAGGTAATTCTCTTAACTTATTCATCCAATACCGCGAGAGATAGCGGAGGCGCGCTTCTTTTCGCTTTGCTCCTATTCCATAGTGGAACATGATCGCTTCTCCGATTGCAAGCTTTGGAGCCGCAGAATGTGTTCCGATCTCTTCGAATTTTCTGATATCCGATGCCTGTCGTTTTTCTGCCGCCATGAGAGGCCAGATTTTTTCTATTTTATCGCGTTGCACATAAAGCAATCCATTACCTTTTGGCGCATACAGCCATTTATGCAGACTTGTTCCAAAGTAATCGCACCCTATATCCTTTTGCTTGAAGTCGAAATGCGCGAATGAATGCGCACCATCAACGATCACTTCTATCCCTTTAGAATGCGCAAGCTCACATACATATTTCACCGGTGTAATCTGACCGGTAATATTAATAACATGAGAAATCAATATCACTCGTGTTCTTTTCGTAATGCCTTTCGCGAACTCATCTGTTATCGCATCGAGATTCTCCGGCGCGATAGGAACTTTGATCATCTTAAGTACAAGACCCTCACGCAATTCCCGCTGCCGGAGTGTCGTTAGCATGCGCGGATAGTCCTGAGTCGTCGTTAAAATTTCGTCACCTGGTTTAAGGTCCATACCCATCAGTATCGATTCAATAGATTCAGAGGCATTCCTTGTGATGGCAATTTCTTCACGGTCACATCCGAAAACATCAGCTAGACCGGTACGGACAGTTTCGCACTGCGGTTCGAGGATCTGCCACATCGTGTATGCTGTTACATCCTCCTGCTCCCATATATAGCGCACCAGTGCTTCTGTGACTATCCGAGGCGAAGGTGAAACACCGCCGTTGTTAAGATTTGTAATTCCTCTTGTGACTGAGAATGCTTGTTGTATGGTGAACCAGAATGATTCATCCATCGCGGCTGCTTCGGGGGACAGGTGCTCAATTTGTTTTGCGGCGGCTTTTACCTCATCCAGCAGAGAAGCGACCGATACAGTAGTGAGCGCCGCAAGCCCAATTCCTTTACCGACCATGGAGAGAAAATCGCGTCGATCAAGTGTTTTGTACGAAGGGAGATCCCGGTGTTGCATGGCAGTGACCTTTCCTGATATGAGGGGTTTCATGATTGGCTCTAAAATAGCAAGGTCTTACGTAAAATCAAAAACAATCATCTGTTAATTGTTTTGTTGCATATCACTCAGTCCTATCGAATTCCAACGTACTCTTTAATGATTTGGTCGCTTTTCGGGAAGCAGATTAAAATCCTAAAGTCAATCATACCTTACCCTATACTTTCCGTAGTGAAGTAGGGTTTTATTATCGATTTTCTTTAAAAAACGCCGATTTTCAATTGAATAATGTTCCTCTATTATAGATAGAGGCTTACGATCCGCGAAAATAAATACATCTCACCAAAAATTTTCCTAATTATTCAACTCTTCAGCATAAAATTCATATGGTCTACAAACGGCAAACCATGTGGAATATTTTGCTGCCAATTGCAGAATATTGAACAAGATTCGGGGGGATTATTTTCTTTCTTTCATTTTATACTCCCGAGAACTAAATACCGCTTGGTTGTGTTTGAATGATTATATTTCGATTTATTCTTAAAACTGGTGGAGTCATATTATGTCTATTCTACATGAAAAATTAGCCGCAAAAATACCCCTCTGGAGGGATTCTATCCGGAATCTCCTTAAAGAGCATGGTGATAAAGTAATTTCAACCGTAACCGTCGAACAGGCATACGGTGGAATGCGAGGGGTGAAAGCTCTGGTATGCGACACTTCCCTCGTACCACCTGAGACCGGTGTTGTTCTTCGGGGAATTCCAATTGGCCAACTGCAGGATAAACTGCCCGAGGAAATTTTCTTTCTCCTTCTAACCGGCGAACTCCCTGATCAAAAGACACTCAAAGAATTTCAAAAAGATTTAGAGGCAAGGTCCAATGTACCCGGGTATGTCTGGGACGTTCTGAAATCAATGCCGAAGGATTCTCATCCTATGACGATGCTGAGTACTGCGATTCTTGTCATGCAGAAAGAATCGATTTTTAAGGAAGAATATAATGCCGGCATCAATAAGGAAGAATACTGGAAAGCCAATTTAGAAGATGCATTAAACATAATGGCGCGGCTTCCGGCAATATCAGCCGGAATTTATCGGATGCGTTTTAATAAGGGTGATATCATTCCGCCAAAACCCGGTCTCGATTGGGGCGGTAATTATGCACACATGCTTGGTATGCCGGATCCATCGGGCGAATTTGCAAATCTGGTACGGCTTTTCTTCACACTCCACTCCGATCATGAAGGGGGAAATGCAAGCGCGTTAACTTCCCATACGGTTTCTTCAACACTGTCGGATCTCTACTTCGCATTATCTGCCGGTCTGAACGCTCTTTCAGGACCTCTTCACGGGCTCGCGAACCAGGAAGTTCTTAAATGGATCCTCATGGTGCAGAAAAAACACGGCGGTGTTCCCACAGATGAACAAATGCGCAAGTTCGCATGGGATACATTGAACGCAGGGCACGTAATTCCGGGCTATGGTCATGCGGTACTACGAATCACGGATCCGCGGTTTGATGCCATATACGCGTTCGGAAGCCGCGTTTGTCCGAATGACCAAATCTTTCAGATCGTTAAAAAAACATACGACATCGTTCCCAAAGTTTTGACTGAACTCGGGAAAGTTAAGGATCCCTGGCCCAACGTCGATGCGATATCCGGCGCTCTCCTTTATCACTTTGGCATGCATGAATTCGATTATTACACAGTTCTCTTTGCAGTCTCACGGGCGCTCGGAGTCTGTACGCAGGGAGTAATTTCGCGTGCTATGGGATATCCTATTCTAAGACCGAAGTCAGTCACCACAGAATGGCTCCAGAAAGAAGTAACAAAAAAGTAAGCGCAATATAATTATATTACGCTATAATATTTTTGTAATTTCACAATAATATTGGTAGTATATCACTGCTGTTCAAGATAAATTGGGCTAATAAACATAATCAAAATGTCATTTCTTTTGTCTTGACATCCCGATGAAAAACATCGGGAAAATGACAAAAGAAAAAGTCTCAGCCAGAGGCTGATGAGCCTTTGGCTCAAAGACTGTCACTTTATAACCTCACCCCCGCCCGACTGCCGCAGGCGGGCGGGCTATAATCCCTCTCCACAAGTGGAGAGGGATGTTGAAACAATTATGTTCGATAGTTGTACTATCGAACATAATTCAATTTAGAGTTGTACTCTAAACGAGGTCATTGAGCAGAGTGAAAGCAGATATTGAATTTCCATATTTTTCGAAGTTCAATTAATAAATATTTTGAACAAGTGTGGTAGTATATTTAACAACGATAACATCCTTTCTAAAAATGGAATAATTATGGCACTCAATCTTACACAGAAAATTATCAAGAAGCATCTCATATCGGGCGAGATGATCTCCGGGAAAGAGATCGCTCTCAAAATCGATCAAACTCTCACACAGGATGCTACCGGTACAATGGCATACCTACAGTTTGAGGCAATGGGGATACCGAAAGTTAAAACGAAAGTTTCCGTGAGTTATGTAGATCATAACATGCTGCAAACCGACTTCATGAATGCGGATGATCACCGCTACCTGCAGAGTGTCGCAGCTAAATATGGCATATATTTCAGCAGACCCGGCAACGGTATATGTCATCAGGTTCACAGGGAACGTTTTGCTGTACCAGGTCAGACACTTATCGGATCCGATAGTCATACACCAACAAGCGGCGGACTTGGCATGCTTGCAATCGGCGCCGGCGGTCTCGACGTAGCGATCGCCATGGCAGGACAACCGTTCTATATGTCGATGCCCAGGATTCTCGGCGTAAAACTCACTGGCAGAAAACAACCATGGGTGAGCGGGAAAGATGTTATTCTTGAAATGTTACGACGACTCACAGTTAAGGGAGGCATTGGCAAAATAATTGAATATTACGGTCCGGGAGTTAAATATTTATCTGTCCATGACCGGTTCACCATTACCAACATGGGAGCAGAGCTTGGCGCCACAACTTCTATATTCCCGAGCGATGAAGCTGTGCAGAAGTATCTCAAAGCTCAGGGACGTGCAAAGGTTTGGAGAGAGCTCAAAGCTGATGATGGGGCAGAATATGATGATTTGATGGAACTCAACCTCGACGAGCTTGAGCCGCTCATCGCGCAACCCCACAGTCCGGACAGTATTGTCAGAGTTCGCGACATCGAGGGCCTTCCAGTAGCGCAGGTATGTATCGGAAGTTGTACAAATTCATCCTTCTACGACCTTGCCGTTGCAGCGGCTATGCTGAAGGGTAAAACAGTCGCCCCAAATGTGTCATTTACACTGACGCCAGGTTCAAAGCAGGTTTTTGAGATGATCGCACGCGAAAAAATCCTGGCGGATATAATTGCGTCCGGTGCGAGGATCCTAGAATCAGCTTGCGGACCGTGCATCGGGATGGGGCAAGCGCCGCCAACCGGCGCAGTGTCAATCAGAAGTTTTAACCGTAACTTCGAAGGGCGATCAGGAACAGCAGACGCGAAAGTCTATCTGGCAAGTCCAGAGGTATGTACCGCATGTGCCCTTACCGGCGTGATCACCGACCCGCGAAGTCTGAAAATGAAAAAAATACGGATTGGAGACCCGCAGCATTACATCATCAACGATGAGATGATCATTCCACCGCCGAAAAAGGGCAAGGAGATTGAGATCGTTCGCGGACCAAACATTAAACCCCTGCCAAAATTCGATCCTATGCCTTCCAGCATCAGCGGCAGAGTACTTCTTAAAGTTTCCGACAACATTACGACAGATCACATCATGCCTGCCGGAGCGAAAGTGCTTCCGCTTCGCTCCAATATTCCGGCAATCAGCGAGTTTACATTCAGTCGTATCGATCCTGAATTTCCAAAACGCGCCAAAGAGTGGAGCGGCGGAATTGTTATCGGTGGAGAAAACTACGGACAGGGTTCAAGTCGTGAACATGCCGCACTGGCGCCCCGCTTCCTCGGTATAAAGGCGGTACTGGTAAAATCGTTTGCACGTATTCACCTCGCAAATTTAATTAATTTCGGCGTCATCCCGTTAACATTTCACGATCCGGACGATTACAAAAATATTGATCCGGGAGACGAGCTCGAAATATCCAATGTCCGGAATATTATTGAAAAAGGTGAAGACCTGACGGTTGTAAATAGAACCAAGAATGTAAAATTCAGAGTCGTATATAATTTTACTGACCGTCAAAAAGCAATACTGATTGCAGGCGGCGCTTTGAATTATGCCCAAAGTTGAGAGAGTATCACGATACGTATAATCAAATCTCAAACTAATTACTGACAAAGAAGAATTATGGGAATGCTGAACATACCTCACAACGGGAAAATAATTACTACCTCTGGTGGTAAGCTGACAGTTCCGGACCACCCAATAATTCCATTCATCGAGGGTGACGGCACCGGTCCGGATATCTGGCGGGCATCTCAGCGAGTGATCAATGCCGCAGTGGAGAATGCATACAGCGGAAAAAGAAAGATTGCCTGGATGGAAGTGTATGCAGGTGAAAAATCATACCCGATGTTTAAAACGTGGCTTCCCGATGAAACCGTTCAAGCCTTCCGTGATTACCTTGTTGGAATTAAGGGTCCCCTTACTACACCCATCGGCGGAGGCATCCGATCCCTTAATGTTGCACTCCGTCAGTTATTAGATCTGTACGTTTGCCTCAGACCTGTTCAGTACTTTCAGGGCGTTCCTTCGCCTGTAAAGAAACCGGAACTTGTTGATATGGTAATTTTCCGTGAGAACACCGAAGATATATACGCAGGTATAGAATTTCCGGCCGGTTCTGATGATGCACAGAAGGTGCTTAGCTTCCTCGAAAAGGAATTTCCCGCTTCGTTTAAGAAAATCCGGTTTGCAACCGAAGCGAGCGTCAAAGAATGGAATAGCGCCGCCGGGAGAGCCGGTACAGAGAATGATGTGAAAGTAAGTGTAGGATTCAAACCTGTCTCACAGCAAGGTTCTGAACGGCTCATACGCGCCGCGATACAATATGCAGTGGCACATAAACGCAAGTCGGTCACATTCATACACAAAGGCAACATCATGAAGTTCACGGAGGGCGCATTCCGCGACTGGGGATATGATTTAGCGGAAAGAGAATTCGGAAGCGCAGTTTATACCTGGATGAAGTGGGAAAGGACGAAGAAGGAAAAGGGCGAGGAGGCGGCGAATTACGAACAGAAGGAGGCGCTAGCAAGCGGAAAAGTTCTGATTAAAGACGCGATTGCAGATATTGCACTCCAGCAAGTGCTGACGCGTCCCGCAGAATTTGATGTTCTTGCCACACCTAATCTCAACGGAGATTACATCAGCGATGCTCTCGCGGCTCAGGTTGGCGGAATCGGAATCGCACCGGGCGGGAACATTAATTATGTTACTGGCCATGCCGTATTTGAGGCGACGCATGGCACAGCGCCGAAATATGCAAATCTTGATAAAGTAAATCCTGGCTCTCTGATTCTCAGCGGTGAGATGATGCTGAGATATATCGGCTGGGGGGAAGCTGCAGATCTAATCATAAGGGGATTGAATGAAACGATTAAATCTAAGGTCGTTACTTATGATTTTGCGCGGCTGATGGAAGGCGCCAGAGAGGTGAAATGCTCAGAATTCGGTGATGCACTTATAAGTAATATGGAACGCTGATGAATGCTGATACCGCTTATGGGTGATGATTACCCAGATGGAAATGATTTAGCAACATAATAATCTGTGAGTTTGAGTACTTTCCCAACATCTTTATAACTTTTTTATACTCTTACCTCATCTTTTAATTTATTCTTCATTGCTTGCCTCTGTAAAGTTGTATATCATTAATACTGTACAATAAACATAAAGGCAGAAGATGGTTATTGGATTAGTGGGTGCCGTACTCCTTCTTGTATATCTTATCTACACACTTATTAAACCCGAAAAGTTTTAGGTCCAATGTTTACAACATTAGATTTCATACAAATCGCGGTTTATTTTTTCGTACTCACGCTGCTGACACCTTTGCTCGGCAGTTACCTGGCGCGTGTGTTCAACGGGCAGAGGACATTACTCACTCCTCTGATGGGTAACCTCGAACGAATTGTGTACCGGTTTACAGGAGTAGATACACAAACGTCGATGAATTGGAAGCAGTACATGTCGCACCTGATTATCTTTAATTTTCTCGGTTTTCTTGGTCTTTTTCTTTTACAACTTGTTCAACAGTCACTTCCCCTTAATCCTCAGCACCTTTCAAATATCTCCTTCGATTTGGCATTTAACACTGCGGTAAGTTTCATGACCAACACCAATTGGCAGTCATACTCCGGAGAATCCACGCTCAGTTACTTTGTGCAGATGATCGGACTGACAGTACAGAACTTTGTCAGCGCTGCCACAGGTATTGCCGTAATGATCGCTCTTGTCCGCGGTTTGGTTCTAAAAAAATCAACTGAAATTGGAAATTTCTGGACAGATATTACCCGATCAATCCTCTATATTCTTCTCCCGCTTAGCATAATACTGTCCATTGTTTTAGTATGTGAAGGTGTTGTACAAAACTTTTCCTCTTATATATCGGTAAATACTATTGAAGGCGGAACACAAATCATTCCTAATGGACCGGCTGCCTCGCAGATAGCAATAAAACAATTAGGAACAAATGGCGGCGGATTTTTCGGAACAAATTCGGCGTTCCCGTTCGAGAATCCAACACCGCTTACAAATTTTCTCGAAATGCTTTCAATTTTACTCATTCCTTCCGCCCTTGTTTACGCATACGGAGTAATGACAAAATCAAAGCGGCATGGATGGATACTCTGGGGTTGTATGATGATTTTTTTACTATTCATGCTGACGATTTCTCTAATATCCGAATATTATAATAATCCGCTTACGCAGACGACAGGGTCAATGGAAGGGAAAGAGACACGGTTTGGTGTTTCAAACAGTATTTTGTGGTCTGTAGCGACAACAGCTGCGTCCAACGGATCGGTCAGTGCAATGCATGACAGCTTCTCTCCGCTTTCGGGCGCCGTCGCGATGTTAAACATGATGCTTGGAGAAATAATTTTTGGCGGTGTTGGAGCCGGAATGTATGGCATAATTATCTTTGTTATCCTAACCGTGTTTATTGCGGGATTAATGGTCGGCCGAACACCCGAGTATCTCGGGAAAAAAATTGAAGCGTTCGAAATCAAGATGTCAGCCCTGGCCGTCATCGCCCCAAGCGGAGTGATATTAGTTTTTTCCGCTATAGCTGCAGTCACAGATGCAGGACTTTCAGGTGTGAGCAATCACGGCCCGCACGGTTTAAGTCAGATTCTTTATGCTTTTAGTTCAGCTGCCGGTAATAACGGCTCCGCGTTCGGCGGACTGAATACCAATACCCAGTTTTATAATTATTTATTGGGTATCGGAATGCTCACAGGAAGATTTGCGGTAATGATTCCAGTCCTGGCGATTGCGGGCAGTCTTGCGAAAAAAAATATTACACCTCCGTCTATGGGTACATTCCATACGGATACACCTTTGTTTGGATTTCTCTTAATGGCGGTTATTCTCATTATCGGAGCACTGACGTTCTTTCCTGCACTCACATTAGGACCAATCCTTGAGCATCTGCTTATGATCCAGGGTATATCGTTTTAATAATAATTATTTCATTATGTCCGCAAATTCTTATCATACAAAAATATTTGATGGAAAGATCATTCGAGCCGCATTGAAGGATGCGTTTAAAAAATTCAATCCGCGGCTATTGATGCGTAATCCGGTAATATTCGTAGTAGCGGCCGGTGCAGTTCTTTGCACCTGGAGTGTTTTGTTTGACATGGCACGTGGAGAACCTTATGCATTTAACCTACAAATAACTTTATGGCTTTGGTTCACAGTGTTCTTTGCAAACTTCGCAGAGGCGATTGCAGAGGGCCGTGGGAAAGCTCAGGCGAATGCTCTACGGAAGCAACGGAGTCAGATTATCGCGCGAGTGAAATCCAATGGAGGCTTCACTTCTGTACATGCTTCGGATCTAAAGAAGGGTGAAATTGTTATTTGTGAGGCAGGAGATATTATTCCTGCTGATGGTATTGTTATCGAAGGGATCGCAAGTGTTGATGAATCTGCTATAACGGGTGAGTCCGCGCCGGTTATCCGTGAAAGCGGCGGAGACAGAAATGCGGTCACAGGCGGAACAAGAGTGTTGAGCGATCGGATTCTTGTTGAGGTAAGTTCAGATCCCGGAGACACATTCCTCGATAGAATTATCAGACTTGTAGAGGGCGCCAGCAGACAGAAGACTCCGAACGAAATTGCACTTACTATTTTACTTTCAGGATTATCGATCATTTTTTTACTGGTCGTCATCTCATTTCCCGCGCTTATCCAATATCATTCATCGGCTCCTGGTGCGAACCAATCGGATATTGTAACACTGCCTGTTCTGATTGCACTGCTTGTGTGTCTGATTCCCACAACGATCGGTGGACTTTTAAGCGCTATTGGGATAAGCGGAATGGACCGTTTAATCAGAAAAAATGTTATTGCCACAAGCGGACGCGCAGCAGAAGTTGCAGGCGATATTGACGTATTACTTCTCGATAAAACCGGGACGATCACGCTTGGGAACAGAATGGCAACTGAATTTATCCCTGCGCCGGGAGTGGATCAGAATCGTTTAGCAGATGCCGCCCAACTATCGTCACTCGCCGATGAAACGCCGGAAGGTCGTTCAATTGTTGTGCTCGCAAAACAGAAATATGGCTTGCGTGAACGGCACGTGAAGGAAATCGCAGCTACTTTTATTCCATTTTCAGCACAAAATCGCATGAGCGGGGTAGATATTTCTTCGAAAGACGGACTGCCGTCACGCGTTATCAGGAAGGGTGCGGTGGATGCGATCGGTAATTTTCTCGCCAGACAAGGGAAAAATATTCCGGAATCAATTCAAAAAGTCGCGGAAGAAATTGCGCGTCAGGGTTCAACTCCACTTGTTGTTGCCGAGAATGGTGAAATCCTTGGGGTTATCCGGCTGAAAGATATTATTAAAGGCGGACTCAAGGAACGGTTTGCAAGGTTAAGGTCAATGGGAATAAGTACGGTGATGATTACCGGAGATAACATTCTGACTGCCGCAACCATTGCAGCCGAGGCCGGCGTCGATGATTTTATTGCCGAAGCAAAACCAGAAGATAAACTCAATCGCATACGCCAAGAGCAGGCACAAGGCCGGCTTGTTGGCATGATCGGGGATGGAACAAACGATGCACCCGCATTGGCGCAAGCGGACGTCGGTATCGCCATGAACAGCGGGACACAGGCAGCGCGTGAAGCGGGCAATATGGTCGACCTTGACAGTAATCCGACGAAGCTAATAGAAGTTGTTGAAACAGGAAAACAACTGTTGATGACAAGGGGGGCACTGACGACATTCAGTATCGCAAATGATGTAGCAAAATACTTCGCAATCATACCGGCAATATGTATGGGGCTCTATGCGGTCGGAATACATCCGGGTCCTCTCTCATCCCTGAATATTATGCATCTGGCTTCTCCGCAAAGCGCTGTGCTCAGTGCAGTCATTTTTAATGCTCTGATCATCATTGCTCTCATTCCGCTGGCATTAAAAGGCGTCAGGTATCGTCCGCTCGGATCTGATATTGTTTTAAAAAGAAATATTCTAGTTTATGGCATTGGTGGATTGATCGTGCCGTTCATAGGTATCAAGGTCATCGATATTCTCATTCTCCTGACAGGATTAATATGAACGAAGATAAAAATTAACTCACCGAAATAATATTACTTAATTCTATGCATTTTAGAAATAATATTATAATTTCACTCCGGGCACTGGTAATTTTCACAATCCTGACAGGGATAATTTATCCTGCATTTGTAACGTTAGTTGCTCAACTCTTTTTTTCGGATAAAGCAAATGGCAGTCTCATCACAAGAGACGGCGCGGTGAACGGCTCAGAGCTGATAGGCCAGAAATTTAAGAGCGATAGATACTTTCAATCCCGTCCATCAGCGATTGAGTACAATCCGTATCCGTCTGGTGCGAGCAACTTAGGTCCGACCAGCGAAACACTTCGTAAGCTTGTCATCGAACGCCGAAAGAGTTTTATCGAGAAGAATCATCTCCCGCTAACCACCGCCGTGCCTGCCGAAATGCTCTTTGCCTCAGGCAGCGGCATCGATCCACACATCAGTCCGGAAGCTGCCTTGATGCAAGTTGATCGCATTGCTCAAGCTCGTGGTTTTGATGAGCAAAAGAAAGTACTACTAAAAACGCTCGTCCAAATCCACATAGAAGCACCGCAATTTGGGATTTTAGGTGAACCAAGAGTAAACGTGTTGCATCTAAATCTGGCACTTGACTCGTTAATGTGACTTCAAATAAAGATTTCGTATATTTTTTGTGGAATGGACCCAGATCTTCATAATCGCCCCAACCCTGATGCTCTGCTCAATTCCTTGAAAAAGGAAGAAGACAAGGCAAAAAAGGGTAAACTTAAGATATTTTTCGGTATGTGTGCCGGCGTCGGTAAGACGTACGAGATGCTGAAAGCAGCTCACGAAGCAGTCGCTAAGGGCATCGACGTCATCGTCGGGTATGTGGAAACACACCATCGACCCGAGACTGAAGCACTTCTCGAACGATTACACGTCTTCCCGCGAAAGAATGTCGAGTACCGAGAAACAACGTTTGAAGAAATGGACCTCGACGCTATCCTTAAACGCAAGCCACAGCTTGTGCTGGTTGACGAGCTTGCCCATACAAATACACCAGGGAGCCGCCATACAAAACGTTACCAGGATATCCAGGAGCTGCTCGATAGCGGTATCGATGTTTACACAACACTCAACGTTCAGCACCTAGAAACCAGAGCTGACACGGTCTGCCAGATTACAGGTGCGACGGTTCGTGAGACCGTCCCGGATTCCATTTTTGAACATGCAGACGAAGTAGAACTCATCGATATCCCGCCGGATGAACTGCTGAAGCGTCTCGCGGAAGGAAAAGTATACACTCCTGAACGTTCACAGCGGGCAATTCAGAACTTTTTCCGTAAAGGAAATCTCACAGCACTTCGGGAGATGTCGCTACGTATCACCGCAGAGCGGGTTGATCACCAGCTGCGGGAATTTATGCAGACCCACCGGATCTCGGGCCCCTGGAAATCGGGCCAGCGACTGATCGTCGGTATCGGTCCAAGCCCACAAAGTGCGTCTCTCATTCGTTGGGCGAGGCGGATGGCTTACACAATGAATGCATCGTGGATAGCCGTTTACGTGGAAACGTCGCGATCTATGCGAGATCCGGAAAAAGAGCAACTTGCAAAAAACATTCAAATCGCACGCGAATTAGGCGCAGAAATTATCACAACGGCCGATGAGGATGTCGCTCACGCTCTCGTGCGTGTCGCACGTGAACAGAACGCGACACAGATACTTGTCGGGAAATCTCAGCAGAGATCCCTCTTTCAAAAAAATCTCCTTGATCGTATTATCGCGAAGAGCGGCGATCTCGATGTGTATCTTGTAGGTGGTCAGGAAGATTCAGATACCAAATCTCGGCGAATTCGTTTCCCTGCTGTCAGTTCAAGGATATCTCAATACATGATTGCGCTCGCATCAATAAGTGCCACGGCGCTTTTCTGTTATCCGCTCCGCGAATTCCTGGGTTATGAGACAATCTCTCTCATCTTGCTGCTGATCGTCGCCCTTTTACCATTACGGTTAGGTGTCGGTCCTGTGCTGGCAGCCGCGGCAGTGAGCGCGTTAGCGTGGGATTACTTTTTTATTCCTCCGCAATTTACCCTGAACGTTTCATCACTGCAGGATGCGCTCATGCTTTTTGCATACTTTACAATCGCCGCGGTATCAGGGACACTCACTGCGCGGATTCGTGCTCGTGAAAAAGCGGTACGACAACGCGAAGAACGCACAACGGCTTTGTACGCACTCACCAGTGATCTTGCGAAGGCAAGAAACCAGGACGAAGTTACCAAGGCCGCAGTATCAAACATACAAAAGTATTTCAATGCCGACGTAGCTGTGTTTCTCAGCGACCCGGAAGGTGAAGTCTTTACTAAAGCTCATCCCGCAAGTTTGTTCACTGTAGATTTGAAAGAATTTGCAGTGGCAGCATGGGTATACTGGAATGAGAAGAAAGCAGGGAAGTTCACGGAGACACTTCCCTCTGCCATCGCCACATACTATCCCATTTCCGGTCCCCGCTATCCCCTAGGAGTTGTTGGCATTATAACAAGACAGAAGACGCCGCTCACCATAGATCAGGAGAACTTACTGCAGAATTTTTTCAGTCAGATCGCATCTTCCATCGAGCGGGAGCAGTTGAACGAAATTACGAAGAAGTCGGTAGCATTCGTGGAATCCGAAAGGTTATATAAAACACTGTTCAATTCCCTTTCTCATGAATTGCGTACACCGATTGCGGCGATTATGAGCGCTTCAGATAGTCTGCTCGATGATAAGACTGCCGCGCGCGAACAGATACGGAGAGATCTTATCGATGAGATCCACATAGCCGCAGATCGATTGAACCGCCTCGTTGAAAATCTTTTCGATATGGCTCGTTTGGAATCAGGCCGTCTGACACCGAGACTTGACTGGTGCGATGTGCGCGACCTTTTTAACGCCTCTGTACGAAACCTCACCAAGGAATTATCGAAACACAATGTTACCTTTGACGTGCCTTTGGATATGCCACTGGTCAAAATTGACATCAATCTGATCGAACATGCGATAACAAATATTCTCCATAATGCTTCACTGTATACACCCAGCGGTACTCAGGTTCAAATCCGAACGTTCACGAAAGAAAACAACCTGATTATTTCCATTTCCGACAGTGGTCCGGGATTTCCGAAGGAAATGCTCCATAAAGTATTTGAAAAATTTTTCAGATTACCTGGTACAAAGGCCGGCGGTACCGGGTTGGGTCTTTCCATTGCGCAAGGATTTGTGGAAGCACATGGTGGTAAGATTACGGTGGAGAATAAACCAGACAACGGAGCACAATTTACGATTCAATTACCCGTGGAATATCAGTACAGTCATCACCAAATCCAACAGGAACCATGATTCCACCAGTACGAATACTTGTCATTGATGATGAAAGCCAGATGCGCCGGCTCCTGACAATTACATTTGAAAGCGCCGAATATGAAGTTTTTCTTGCAGAAACAGGCGAGGAAGGAATACGTCAGGCTGTGATGGTTCACCCTGAGATAATAATATTGGATTTGGGTTTACCTGATACCGACGGTATAGACGTGCTCAGGAAACTCAGAGAATGGAGCGCGATACCGGTTATTATTCTTTCCGTCCGTAAAAACGAACATGACATCGTTTCTGCCCTAGATGCCGGTGCAGATGATTATCTCACCAAACCATTCCGAACTGCGGAATTACTCGCACGCGTACGGACTGCCCTGAGACACCGTTACACTTCAGATCAAGGAACTCTTTTAAAGACCGGCTCTATTACGGTCGACCTCACGGCACGCATTGTTAAGAAAAAAGGTGAATTCGTTAAACTCACCTCCACGGAGTATTCATTGTTATCATTATTCATTCGTAATGCCGGGAAGGTGTTAACCCACAACTACATACTCAAAGAAATCTGGGGTCCTACTTTTGTTGAAGAAACACAATATCTGCGTGTATACGTTGCACAACTAAGAAAAAAACTGGAGGAAGATCCAACTAATCCAATAATTCTGTTGACAGAGTCTGGAATAGGTTATCGGTGGGCTGCAGATGAATAATCTTTCGCTTCATTCCAAATCAGTTGTTCCGGAATGTATATCAAAAGATGAGTACGATAAAGTATTCATAATTGCATATCACAACTGGACGAGATGAAGCGCAAATCCCCCCACATCTATATCGAGATAGATCGAAAATAGCTTACCGTCTTTTTCATTCTTCAATCACTGAAAAGCCAAGGTCCTTAAGACAACGAGCCAAATCCACCTTAGACTGTGGAATTTCGATGGTCGTTGCCGCAAATTCCCGCCGTGGTGGATATTCAGCGCGCAATTTATTAAAGTAACTTTTCCTTTCTTCCGGATTCAATTTAAAGACCTCCCGCAACCTTATATCGTCACTTTCAATGTCGTAGCACTTCCGGACTATCTCGTGGATTAATTTCGTGCTACCGTCAGATGGAGAAGTGACGCAAATTTTTGGTACTTCAGGAGGAGGTATTTTCCCTTCACTGCTCCAGTTCTGACCGACGTGAATGCGCTTACATACAGATTCGTAGATCATAACCGCGCCATTTGTTTTCCCTTCGACGGAATAGCCGGCGATGTGCGGCGTCCCGATTGCGGCCATTGACATGACATCCACATTGATTTCCGGTTCCTTTTCCCAAACATCGAGGACTGCCGTCCGAAGGTGTCCCGTGCAAAGCGCTTTTCGGAGCGCTTCGGTTTTTACAACCAGACCGCGCGAAGTATTGATGAGAATCGAACCCGGTTTCATCGCTGCGATACGTCTTTCATCGAATAAATAATGCGTGGCATCGTTCCCCTCGTGTGTCAGCGGCACATGAAGTGTGACGATATCCACTTCCATCAGATCATCGAGTGAAACTAATTTTGGACTACCAGATATACGCTTCAGAGGTGGATCATTTTGTAATACTCTCATTCCCAAGGCAGCTGCCTTACGGACAACCTTACTCCCAACATTTCCAACTCCAACAACTCCTATCGTCATCCGCTGGAGATCTAATCTTAATCGTTTACTTAAAACGAGGATTGCCGCAACGATATATTCAGCAACAGAATTTGAATTACAACCTGGAGCATATGCAAACTGAATTCCCTTTGAAGAAAGGTATTTAAGGTCGACATGGTCATAACCACTTGTTACAGCGCCAACGAACCGGACCTTACTTCCCTCCAGGATGTCTTTCCCAATCCAAGTGACTGATCTAACCAGAAGGATATCAGCATCACGAACGGTATGCGATGTAATTGAATTTCCATCAACGAGTCGGACATCCGCTATGGTACTGTACATTGATTCGACAAATGGAATATTTGCATCAGCGACGATTAAGATTTTCATAGCATATTGCTAAAGTACGAAATATCCTGTGACTTTCCGCAAACTCTTTATTAATACATTTTGATGTAAATGTCAAGGATCACCGAGTAAAATGACTACTGCTCCCGGTCGATCTCCAGAAACTCCACCGGGGCGCCGTTGTCGACTATGAAAGCAACCCTCACACCCTCTGATGGACTGTTCGGTTTGATAAGAATCTCCTTATCCGCAATTGCTTCCTCAAGGTCGTCAACAAGAAAAGCCACATGCGGAACAGTTTTTACCAGATCCGGGAGCGGACATCCCGGCTCGAACCGCATCCATTCTATTCCGTATGGACTTGTACTATACCCCGAAGTATAGCATTTATATTCCTCAATATAATCTTCTTCAGGAAGAGATTTCCGCGTCGGAATTCCAATATGATGATACTCCATTTTTCCCATCAGCGTCATACCTCATCTATTCTTATAGTCAAGAAGCACATATTTCATACCAGCTTCTTTCTTCATGGGATTCAGCAGATAAGTGTTACCGGCAATCCGCTCCACGTTCGGTTTTCCTTTCAGAAAATCTTCCGCGGTCGTTGGTAAAAACTGCGCCGCATCCGTTTTAAAATGCATGGGAAAAACAATCATTTTCGGCTTTAATTGGGTGACTATCGAATCGGCTTGTGAAAGCGTAACTGTGTACTTTTCACCTACAGGTATCATAAGAACATCCACCTGACCGACTTTCTTCAGCTGTTCTACACTAAGAACTGTGCCGATATCACCCAGATCGACAACTCTGATCCCGTCGAATTCGAAAACAAAGATTGCATTAGCTGTCGGATTCATATTAGGATCGAAGTGATTGCTGAGTACATTGAAAATCCGTACGTCTTTTATCTTTTCATCGACCGGAACGAAAGTATGATGCAATTCATCCCCTTCCTTACCTTGCATTCCATAGAGAACGCGCGGCTTACCTTTTGCGGCTTCCACGTAATTATGGTCGCGATGAAGGTGCGAAACAGTGACGATATCTGCCGTGAGATCTTCAGGTAAGGGATATCCGTCAAGCATCATAGGATCTGTCAGAATTCGTGTACCCTGCGATGTTGTCATAATGAAGCAGGCTTGTCCGTAAAATGTAAATATAACGTTATGCGATTTTTGTGCATCCAGCGGATAACCAACAGTGATCAGCAACGCTAAAACGAAAATGAGTGAGTTACATATTGAATACTTTTTCATATAACCTCCAATTTAATATGCTATGATCTTTATGAGGATAGCGAAAAATACGAAAGAAATAGCGTCAATACAAAGTATGGTCTTCATTATCCTGATTGATGGAACCCCACTAGGGCGGGTAGACAGAATACACAGATGCTATAGATAAATACTGATAATAATCTGTGAAAGACTTATACTTTTTCAGTGTAATTTGTCTACCCACACCTCGCAGTAAATCTGTCGACGAGATCCCTCCGCCAGTCGGCGCTTGAACTCCTCAAACAGGGTCTGACAACGATCGAAGAAATCGCGACAACAACAATGGAAGATAAACTCCCCGCAAGTTTTAGCCGCCGTCAGCCGGATCTGTAATCGTTTCTCTTACTTACGCGTAATCGCCGTCGTGCAATAACCGCACCGCGTCGCCTGTATCGGGATGGTCATTTTACATTCCGGACATTCCTTCGTGGTCGGCACTGCGACTACTTCGGATTTTTCTTCTTTCCGCCGCATTTTGTTCATCATCCGTATAACCATAAAGATGGCAAAAGCAACAATAATAAAATCAACCAATGTGTTAAGGAACACCCCATACCTCAGGAGAACCGCGGGTTGATCACCCATTGCTCCTTTCAAGGTTATCCCAAAACTGCTGAAGTCAAGTCCTCCGAGGAGAAGTCCGATAGGTGGCATAATGACATCATTCACGAGAGAGCTTACAATTTTTCCGAATGCAGCGCCAATAATGATACCTACTGCCATATCAGCGACATTCCCTTTGACGGCAAACTCGCGGAATTCTTTCATCATAGACATTGTCATACCTTTCATGTTTGTTTAATGAATCATGAATTAGTTATTCTTTATCATGTCGTCAAGGCGTATACACACTCACTTCAGCCAATTCAGATAAATAGTGATGATAATAGCGTTCGTGAAATCGATAAAAAACGCACCAACCATGGGAACGACTAGGAAAGCTCTCGGGGCAGGTCCGAACTTATCCACGAGAGTTCTCATATTTGCCACGGCATTTGCCGTCGTCCCGAGAACAAATCCGATAAAACCGCTTGCCATAACTGCCGATTCGTAATCTCTCCCCATTACTTTGAAGGCGATCGTCAGCGAAAAGATAACGACGATAACAACCTGCACGATTAGTATCGCAGCGAGCGGAGCTGCAAGGTGGAGTAGTTCCCACAGTCTGAGATCCATCAGCGCGACCACCAGGAAGATGTTAAGAGCGATCATACCGATTAACTCCATTGTTCGCTGGTCGATGTGGAACCAGTGCTTCACATCATCGACGTTCCTGAATACCGAAGCGATAAGCATCGCTCCGACATACGCCGGCAGAGTCCAGCCCATGGACTGAAACCAGAGACTGACGATACTTCCAAAACCCATTGCGACAGCGGCGACGATAAGATTCACCACGATACCCGAGTCTTCCCTGTTTATTTCGATCGTTACCGTTTCCGGTTCATCTGTAAGTTCCCGTTCCTGCTCAGCATGCGAAACCCTCTTAGGGGCAGTCAGTTGGTAACGTTTTATGATGCGGGTTCCGACAGGACCTCCGATTATTCCTCCGCATACGATGCCGAAGGTTGCGGCGGTAATTCCGAGTGTCGCTGCACCGGTAACACCTGCATCTTCAAATATCGGCGCAAATGCAAGACTGGTGGCGGGACCCCCTACGAGAGCTACGGAACCGGCAATCACACCGAGAAGCGGATTGACACCGAATAGATATGAAATACCCATGCCGGAGAAATTCTGCACGAAGCAGAAGAGGGTCGACATCGCAAGGAAAATCAAGACCTGAATGCCACCACGCTTCAGTAGTGGCAAGCTGGCTCCCATACCAATTGTGGTGAAAAATAAAACCATAAAAAGGGGCTGTGTTGCTGTTTCGATCCGCACGTTAATAATCCGGTCGTGAGCAATGAGATTTACAACCGCAAAGAGCAATCCGCCCACAACCGCAGATGGGATGTTCAGCCGGTCAAGTATTTTCACATGCCTGCGGAGTACGATCCCGATATAAAAAAAGGCACACGCAACCGCCAGCGTCTGTATGAGATCGAGCTTTAATGTTAAGACGGTTGTTTCCATCATGCGGTAGTTACTTTCATATTAACAGGGTAATGGAAAATAATCAAGTATTATAGTATTAAAACGATTGTACAATATCAAGGAGAATTTTCCGTGCGGGTTTGTGGTGTTTTTTTACCCGCCAAACTACCGTAGGGAGTGGCGGTCAACAGAGATCGGCGGATGGATTTGCTCAGTTCTGGTTCCCAAAGTCCTCTTTGGGAACAGACCGGGAAGTATGGATAGCACGTTACCAAGCAGGAGCTTGGTAACGAGACGAGTTTTGTGAAGCTTGGAAATCAAGCAGGGGTAGATAACCTTGCGAAGGTTCAGTCTGCATAGAACTAGCAAACCTTCGCAAGGATCGAATTATTGCGGCACGCTTATTTGTTAGTTGGTGATTTCAGGTACGCAACAATCTTTTCACTCATCGGTTTCGTCGCCGATGGGAATACGGCTGTAAGTTCACCCTTTTCGTCTACAAGATATTTATGGAAATTCCATTTCGGCTCTTCATCATTCCAACCGTTTAGGGATTTGTCAGTAAGCCAGGCGTAAATCTCATGTTTATTTTTTCCTATGACCGAAGTTTTTTGAGACATCGGGAATTTAACACCGTATGTAGTCTTGCAGAAGCTTGCTATCTCTTCATTCGTTCCCGGCTCCTGTTTCATAAAATCATTCGCGGGAAAACCCAGTACAACGATCTTATCCTTGTACGCTTCGTAAAGTTTTTCGAGATCCTCATACTGCGGTGTGAATCCACACTTGGAAGCAACATTAACGAAAAGTATCATTTTATCCCGGAATTCAGAGAGCGATATCTTTTTACCGTCAATCGACGTGAATGAGTATCCATAGATAGATTTCAGACTTTTTGCGTTCTGCGGTTTTTTTGTTTCACCGAATATTTTCCACCCCAAAACTGCAATCAATGTTAAAACAATGGCAGCTATGATATATTTTGTCATATTTGATTTCCTCTAAATTCATTATTTATCAATATCTTTTGATTGTACCTATTACCATATAAAACTCCATAATTAGTAGAAGAAGTTCCAGATAGACTGATTCGATCCACATTCCACACAATTACCGTAATAAAACGCCGATTCTACTCTGTTTATACGCTCAGTCGGCTCTTTAAAAAACTATAGTACTTGGAGATGTACTATAAACCGGATATATTTCCTGCATTATATAATATATAAGCGTTATTCGGTGGATTTAACCTTAACTGATTGTTGTCGTATCATTAATAAAGAAATTCCATAACGGTAATGGAAAATTACAAACGATTCTCTCAATCGGACAACTCTTTGCACATGATCATTACCCGCTGCCGTTCGGGGGATTCGTCGGCATTTAGGGAACTTATGGAAATGAACTACAGGTACACTTATGCAATTGCCTTTAGAATTCTACGCAGCAAAACTGAAGCAAAGGATATTGTACAGGAATCATTTATACGGGTCTGGAAAAATATTTCTTCTTACCAGCCCGAAAAGAAATTTACTACATGGCTTTATCGAATCGTTGTGAATCTCTGCTACGATAAACTGAAAGCTGACTCTCGACGGCGGAAGCACGTTGCTACTTTCAATCAACTTCGCGACGAGGACCTGATTTCCGTACAGCAGAGCGCGGAGAGAGACATTGAGATGAAAGATATGGGTGAAAAGATCATCAGTATAGCGAAGACGCTGCCTCCAAAGCAGAGACTTGTTTTCTCTCTGCGCGATTTGCAGGATTTTTCACTTGAGGAGATTTCACAAACAACAGGGATATCACTGAATAGTGTAAAAGCCAATCTGAGCTACGCTCGCCAGTATATCAGACGGAAAATTGAGGAATTAGAACAATGAGTAAAACCACAAAACGGTGCAGCAGTATCAGTCGTTTACTGTATCTTTACCGGGAGGGTGAATTAAGTCCTAAAGAAAAATCATTAGTTGACAATCATACGCGTATCTGTTCCGAATGCACATCTCTTCTTAAAAAGTTACAGTCCGACAATAGCTATCTTGAGCCCTATCGGTCTGCATCTGTATCATTGGCCGATCCGGAGAACGTAATCAACGCTACAATTCAACAAATCGCAAACCACAAACAGCAAAGTACAAAGTACAAACTACAAAGTACCAAGTACCAGATACCAAGTACCCCTTTTACCGCCTGGCTTCGTCCCGCACTCATCGGAAGTATCGCCGTGATACTCTGCTTTCTCTGCTTCCAGCAGTTAAGGGATGCCCTCAGGTCATCAGCATTGGAGCACCGATTAAAGGAACGAACTCCTGCATACGCAGTAAATCAACCTACCGACGGGAGAGAAACCGATCTGCTCCTTCGTCGGTGGCGTGGTCGGGACAGCAGGGACGGTTTTCTTTCCCTTCCTCAATCGAGGGCGGAGACGGGTAAGGACCTATATGAAAAAGTTTTATTGTTATGGCGGGAAATATTCGGAAAGAAAAACGGATTTATCGATCATCTGCAAAAACAATATCCGGGCTTATTAACGATTACGGTCGATGACGGTCTCAGCATGGAGGAGCGCACGATCCTCGCAACGGAGGGGAAAGCCCTTATCAAGGAACTGGAACAACTTAATCAGGAAGGAGAAAAACAACAATGAAACTACACAGATTACTCTCGGTCTCTGTAATGCTCATCAGCATGCTTTTTTGGGAGGGTTGTCTCGAAATCGACATAGAGACGAAAATATCCCCCGACGGCTCGTGTGAAAGAGTCATCACCATCCCCAGAGATTCGGTATCCATTCCGCATTCTGCTTTTCCTATCCCGGTTGATCCAAGCTGGACAACTGAATGGAAGAAGACAGGGAAAGATTCACCGAAGTACGAATATATCGCACGAAAGCACTTCGCAACTCCGGAGCAACTGAGCAGTGAATATTCAACAAGGCCGGATACCTCCCTTCTAAAAATCCGCGTGGATGTTAAAAAACGTTTCGAATGGTTTTACACTTATATAAAATATGAAGAAATATATGACCTCGATAATCCATTCCATAAAATTCCGATAAGCGATATACTATCGGAAGATGAAATCGACAGCTACCGTCGCGGTGTGGATGACGACAGTCTCAAGGCCAGAGTTGACAAGTGGTTCATGCGCAACATATTCGAAGATTACTTCGCTGATGCAGTAAAATGTCTGGAAAAGAAAAACGATCCTTCCCTCCCCGCTTCCTTATTAATAGAGAAAAAAGAACTCCTCTATAATGTAACGATGAATGACAGTGGTCCCCAGAATGTAGATGACCTTCTCCGGATTCTCGAAAAGATAATGAATACGAAAGCAGTCAACTCACTTAGGGATGAATTTGACAAGTTGTGGCAAGATACGGAAGCAAAATTGTCACGATTGAGTGACGCTGACGGGAGTTACACAAACTCCGTGGAACTTCCTGGCCTGATTCTAGATACAAACAGTGATAAAATCGAAGGATCGCGCATCTCATGGAAATTTGCATCCGATCAGCTGCGTATTGGTGAATATATGATGAAGGCCGAATCGAGGGTAACAAATGTTTGGGCGTTCATTATTACGGGCATTCTGGTCGTCTTTATTATATTCCTTATTGTACTGAAGCTCCACCGTCATTAATACAACGTATTCATTTAAGCGTTCTTTTCATCCGGGCGCAAGAATCATCCGTTATGTGTCGCCGCCTAAGAAAAAGTGAGATAGTATGTTCTATTTGATGCTCAGTAAGAAGTTGAGAGCCATCCTTCTGTTAACGATGATGATGACGACGATTGGTGCAGCTTTTGGAAACGGCCCTGGATCGAAATTTGTGTACCTCTCGGGCGCATTGTCCGATACGTCTGATACTCTTGCATCACAAACTTCTTCCAAGCCTTTGCACTGGCTGAATATCGATCTCATGTTAGGCCGGCAGTACCTGAGTGAGAAATGGGAGCCCTACCCGACAGCGACCTTTCTGGCGATGTCAAGCCAAATCAGACTTGGCAGATATCCCATATGGTTGGACGGATCAATTATTGTGGCTTGGGCGGGAGAAACCGATGCTGAGGGGCATCGTGCCGGACCCGGCACCTCATTTGTGGAGCTGCATAACGGGCTGGGTCACTGGTGGTATCTTGAACACCTGCCATTTTCGTTCTATGCGGGGGAGGACTAACGTATGTGTGGGCGAAATTGGAGTTACCGGATAAATCCAGGGAACCTCAAATCAACCCGGCATTTCCGGATCGACCCATCTATCCCATAATGAATCAAGTGGGGCATTTTTGGGGCGGTTACGGTCGATGCGGAATTGTCTTGCATCCATGTGAAAAATGGTATATTGGCATTGGGCTACTTGCCACATTCACCACAAACCGAAATCTTCTGGATCGAAATCTCAACATCAATTCTACTGCTCTTGGTTTGTTCGTTGGCGGAGGAGACTGAACTACTTTGCTTTTGATACGGAGCTGCACATTACGAGGTAAGCAACAGTGCTAGAGAATGAAACCGCATATTGAAAAATATTATGTTGTTTGCCGGGACGATAAAGGAATGGTTACATAACACTAGGTTAATTTGTTTACAGGGTAAGAATTTATTTATTATTCCACCTCCCGTGCTTTCTTTTACTCCCCGGTATTCCGCAATCTGAAACGGATTCTCAATAATCCATCTTCATAACTTGTGGAAGCGATTGAAAAGACACCAATCTCTCTGGTCGTAGTTACATGCGGTCCCCTGCACGGACACGCATCGTAGTCGCCGATAAGGACAATGCGTATCTGATCACCCGAATCGTCCGGGAGCTTGTGTAAATTATATTTCTGCGCTGCCTCTGAACGCGGCAGGAATTCTTCCTTCACCTCCAGGTCTTGCGCAATTATTTCGTTCACACGCTGTTCGATTTCTGCAACTTCGAGTTCTGTCAAATTACGGTTAAAGCGGTAATCAATCCGCGACTTCTTTTTCTCCACATGCGCATTGACACACCTTCCGCAATCAAACATCCTCACCATTGTCTGGTTGAGAATATGTTCGGCAGAGTGCATCGACGGATCGTACTGCTTCGGCATCGGGAACCACCGCCCTATTTATTCAATATCATCTTATTAACGACAAATGATCCCTCGCCGGAACCACGCGTACCTTCCGTCGCCAGCTTACAGAAATATATACCGCTCGAAAATCTACCTGTGTTCCATTTCAATTCATACGCTCCCGGTGGATTGATACCTTCCACTAGTCTGGTAACTTCCTCGCCGAGCATAGTATACACCGTCAGCGTGATAAATTCTGTTCTTGGGAGCGAAAAACGAAGGGTAGTCGAGGGATTAAACGGATTGGGATAATTCTGCATAAGTTCTATTTTCTGAGGAAGAATTGTACCGACAGATTTAACTTTTGTGAGAAAAGCCGAAGTCATAACAGTACCGGTGCTGTACTTAGGCGTAAAATTCAGAAGTCTTCCGGCCGTGGGTGCAATATCAATCTGCAGCCGCTTCGTTGAATCGATATGACCTGCCGGGGTATCTGGCCCAATGATCATCGTAGCGATATGGCGGCAACCTTTACAGTTATCGCCGTGCGACCTGAAGCCGTCGGCGACATTATCAAGATGCCGCCCGTGATCGCCTGTAATAATGAGAGTTGTTTTCCCACGGTAGAACGAATCGGACTGGAGGGTAAGCCAAAGCTCGTAGGTCAGGCTGTCGGCAGTGCGCAGTGCGCTTACGTACCGCGACCAGGAGCCCGAATGAGCCGCGTTGTCTGTCGATGCAAAGTTGATTATACCAAGGCGAGGTTGCGACGTTACAATCACACTCCGGAAATTGCTAAAAGTCACCTTGTCATCGTATGGCGCGCTGGAGTACTTTACTAACGCACGGTAATTGTAAGCATATTCACTATGATCACTGTAAGCGAGCACATTGAGCTTATCTTTCCCGAGGATGACGAAGCAGTTAGTGATTGCGGCACTTTTCTCTTTTCGGTAATATTCAAAGACGGTCGGTTGGTGCGGCCGTTCTGTGCCATCGTTTGATATGTATTGCCAAGCTCCTGAGAGTATCGTGGAATGACCAGGATTGGTTTGCGTCAGCCCTTCAATGTAGAATGAGGTATAGATCGTACCCTGGGGACGGAGATTGTTCCATATCCGTGGGATATATTGATGATTCGGATCACCAAAGGTTTCCGTGTAGCGTGCTCCATCAATGACAACGATGAAAACATTATCGGTCTGCTGAGCAAAGAGCGTATGTCCAGCTATTAATAAATAGAGAAGAATGTGAGAGCGAATCCTTAGCATGCTTGCCTCTTACCGTACGTGTGTATATCTTCAGTTAATAATGAATACCATGTCAACTAATAAATATATGAAGAATAGTAAGGGCAGTCAATACCCTTTGTTATGTATAACCGAAAACGTTAGGATAATACACTCCCTTCCGAGATTTCTCTAGAAATTCTTATTATTTGTACTGATAATTCAACAGATATAGAAAATAAGTTTTCTGCTTTGTATTTAATCAACGGTTGATTGTTATTGAGTTATGCAATCCCAGAAAAAAAGCACTGCAGGATATGAACCGATATAAACGGATAGTGGAGCAACGTATAGAAAAAAATACGCCGCAGGGAAACCAATAATTTTTAAAAAAAGAAAACCCCAGCCATTCGGACTGGGGCGTAATCTGAGACTATATTATCAGAGCTATTTGACAAGCAGCATCTTCTTTACTTGCGTGAATGATTTGCTTGCATCGGATATGCTGACAGATTCTAACTTGCAGAAATATATTCCACTTGGAAAACTTCCAGCATTCCATTCTACTGAACGGTATCCAGCAGATTCTATCGCATCTGACAATGTCTCCACAATCTGACCCAGCACATTGTATATAGTCAGCTTTACTCTGCTTTCGTTTGGCAAAGAATATTGCAATGTTGTCGTAGGATTGAATGGGTTCGGATAATTCTGATACAAAGCATATTCCTTTGGAATCCCCGATATCTCATCGGCTACACCCTCAGTGAATGTAAATGTCACATGGATCGTATGATCCGCTGAGACATGCTCAATGGTATACACCGAATCATTGCTGGCGTAGCTTCCATCGACAAAGATACTGTCGACAATATAGCCCACCTCCGGCTGCATAGTAAATAATACGCTGTCATCATAATTTACCTGCACTGTCCCTGACGGAGTAATATTTCCATGAGACCCTGCCGTTGCCGTGATCGTAAACTTCTTGATCACAAACTTCGCATAGATTGTATGATTCGCTGTTACATTGTTGAATATATAACTTACCGTCGAATCTACATAAGCACCATCAACAAATACGCTGTCTATATTATACCCGATATCCGGCGCGACGATGAACTGCTGGCTTCCATCATGGTCAACAAAGACAGTACCAGATGGAGTGACGGTACCACCCGGTCCTGCGTTCGCAGTAATGGAGAGCTTCTTCCGAATAAACTTCACAGAGATAGTATGATTCTCGATGACATTATAGAACGTATGACTCGTCGTTGAATCAACCTTGTTGCTGTCAACGATTAAACTATCAACATCGTAACCCGTATTTGGCGTGATGATGAATGTCTTATTCGTCCCATAATCGACCAACACAGCACCGGATGGGTTGATCGTACCACCAGCTCCTGCCGTTGCCGTTATCGTGAATTTATTGATCGCAAACTTTGCATGGATTGTATGGTTTGCGGTAATATTATAGAACGTGTAGCTGGTGCTCGAATCGGAGTGAATACCATCGACAAACAAACTATCGAAAATATATCCTTCATTTGGTCCGAAAGTAAATTGCTGGCTCTCACCATAATTCACATGCACAACACCTATCGGGTCGATTATACCACCTGTGCTAGCAGATGCTGTTATTGTGTAATCGTTGATTGCGAAGGTAACACGGATAGTGTGATTCGCTGATATATTCTTGAATGTGTAGCTCGTCGTTGAATCTACAAGAACACCATCGACTATCAAGCTATCCTTGTGGTAACCAATATCTGGTGTGAAGGTATATTGTTTATTTTCACCGTGATTTACTTTCACCTCACCCGATGGATTAATTGAACCTCCGGATTCTGCGCTCGATGTTATCGTATATACATTGATAGCAAAGACTGCATGAATGGTATGATTTGCAGTTACATTTAAGAATGTATAGCTCGTCGTCGAATCGATACGTGTTCCATCCACAAATAAACTGTCAAAATGGTATCCTGCATTAGGTCCAAATTCAAACGATTTGCTCTCACCATAATTTACTTGTACATCACCAGCTGGAGTAATCGTACCACCTGGGCTTGCTGTTGCGCCTATTGTATACACGTTGATGGCAAACCCGGCATGTATAGTATGGTTGGCGACAACATTCTCGAAGGTATATGATATCGTCGAATCCGAATGAATACCATCGACGAACAGATCGACAAAGTGGTAACCCAGATCTGAAGAAATAATAAATTGTTGACTACCACCATGAGGAACTGTGACGGTGTCATTCGGGACTATTGTTCCACCGGCACTTGCTGTTGCATTAATGGTATACAAGTTAATGCTGAAAGCAACATTAATTGTATGATTTGCCGTCACGTTATAGAACGTGTAACCTGCAATTGAATCTTGGTGGACACCATCTACAAACAGATCCGCAACACCATACCCAACTTCCGGTGTAAGGGTAAATGTTTGGTTACCACCATGATTTACTATAATCTTTCCCGACGGTGAAATGTCACCGTTTGCACCGGCTGTTGAATTGATCATATACCTATCAATGGCGAAGTTTGCTGTAACAGTTTTATTCGCATCCATTGTTACCATGACCGGATTTACTGAACCTGCCGCGTCACCTGTCCAATCGACAAAGTGATAACCCGTGGACGGCGTTGCTGAAAGTTCGACGTTCGTTCCGTGATCATAGATCGGCTGATCCGGGTTCTTTACAACCGTACCATTAGTAGCTGTGACAGTTAACGTATAAGTGTTGATTGCAAACTTCGCTGCTATGGTATGATTCGCTGTTACATTGACAAATGTATAGCTTGTAGTTGAATCTACATGTACTCCATCCACAAATAAACTGTCAAAATGGTATACTGTGCTTGGAGTAACAGTGAATGCTTGATTTGAACCGTGATTGACCTCTACTGCTCCGCTTGGAGTAATAGTGCCATTTGCATCGGCCGACGCGCTTATGGTATAAGTTACGATTTCACCCAGAGCAAAATCGCTAAAAGATGTCATTCCGGTTGCCTGTGTGCTGGTGCTGGTGCGCGTGCCAACAAATGGTGACGACCAAATTGATGTGTCATACTTGCCGACAATAAAATTACCAGGAATACTTCCACCGTCGACATCAGTCGCGACAAAGTTGAACGTAGCATCGTATGTCGTAAATACAACACCGTTGTTCGTTATTGGCCAATACCGGTTTACGCTCAACGAGGGATTAATAATAGACGTAGATATATTGGGATGATCTAACGCGATCGTAGATCCGGTAAGATCACCGGCTGTACTAACGTTCGCGAACGCAACATTCACCGGCGTAAAATCGCTGCCCGTTCCAATTTCAAATGTCCTGCTTACACCTGAACCCGTTGAAACGTTTTTTTGAAGTTTGCCGTCTACATGTCCACTGGTGCGAGACACACTCCCTGTCGAACTGATGATGACCCGGTGCGTGTCGGTAACGATGTTCCCGCTCATGAATGTGAGAGTACTGTCGACAATCATATCCGCACCAAGATTCACGCCGGAAGCATTGTTTATTGTCAGGTTGTTGAATGTAGGAGCTTTGCTTCCTCCTACACTTTGGGCCGAGGAGCCGCTCAATGTCATGGTACTTGTTGCGGGTGTGAACGTACCATTATCGACAAAATTGCCTTTGACGACATGGCTGTAAGAGCTTGCATTAAAATTGGTGCCTGAGCCGAGGGTAAAGTTGCCTTTGATAGTCATCGCGGCACCCGCAGTGGCCGTGGCTGTACCCGAAATGGAGAAATTCTCTTCTATATTCAGTACAGTGCCTGGCATTGTTTTAGTTCCGCTGCCGCTAAGGATAAGCATGGGATAGTAGTTTGTTGCAGGATTTGGAACTACAACAGTCTGGTTTCCACCATTGTACTCCACAGTGGTAGGACCTCCGACTACAACACGCCAGGTTCCGTTCCTGGTCATGGTTCCCGCTATTCTCATGATACAATTGGTAGTCATTGATAAAATTACAGTGTCAGGAATGGTTACATTATAAAAATTAGTTGTCCCCGATACTGTTGCTTCAGCATTTGTGAAGATTACATTGCTGGTGTTGGGGTTAAATGTTCCGCTGATATTATTCCAGGCGTAACTACCATTTATGATTAATCGTGCATTTACAGCCGAATTCAAAATACCAGCAGTATCAATGGTTAAGGTTTTTATCTCGGTAAATGCGGGTAAAGTCGGGTCATTGAGGGTTGTTGATGCATCTGGAATGATAATATTTTTATCAGATGATGGCCCTGCATTTGGAGTCCAGTTTTCAACGCTGGTCCAGGAGTCAGATATCGATCCATTCCATGTCAGCGTTGATTCGGTACCGTACTCATCAAGCGCAATTATTTTAGTTCCATCAAAACTTGAGGAGAAGAAACCCACGTTAATATTTGATAAAGAAACCCAGTTCTCCGTTGTATTTTGAGCCGACCGCCCGTATTCCAAATTCGGCGTCAGCCCGACCCACAAAACCAATCGGTTTTCAACATTCCCGTTGAGTTCGGCATCGAGGTAGTGACAAGAAAATTCGGCTTTCGTGCCGCTTCCGCCAGTTTGAATAATTTCTACTTCACGCTTTATTGCACCTGTTCTCCATGTAGGTGCAGTTCCAATACTTATTTTTGCGCTCATTTCAGTCGGGAGCGTTCCAGTGTTAGGAAAATATGCCGTTGTATATTCATTCCCAAAAGTATAGGTAACAAGTGGATTGATGGTCGTGCGTTTAATAATCCCTGTAACATCACCTTGTCCTATAGTAGTGGCGCTGCTTCCCATAGTCAGAATTGAACTACTGCCCATGTCAAGGCTGCCTGTTGGTGATGATGGATTTGCGCTTTGCAGATTGAGCACTCCATTTACAGTCAAATCGCTGCTTGCGGTGATGCCATTTGTGTTGTTTATAGTAAGGTTGTCAAATGTAAAAGTAGGAATATTTTGCGATGTACCTGATCCGTTGAAGGTTACTGTGCTTCCTGTTATTGTATAAGTGGTAGCGGTAGCTGTTGGTGAAAAAGTTCCGGAAACTCCAATCGTTCCCGAACTTGCGAGTGCAACAATCCTTGTTCCATTGGTACTGATTGTTAAATTTTCATAATTGAATGCGGAAATCGTTTGAGAACCTGAGCCATTAAAATCAATCGTACTATTGGTAATGGTGTAAGCATTGGTGCCAGGCGTGAATGTAGCCGCAATCCCGATCATACTACTTGATGCAAGCACTCGTGCACCTGTGGAACTGCTCGTTAAATTGTTATAATTGAATGTAGGAATTGTCTGAGAACCCGTGCCGTTAAAGTCTATCGTACTGCCGGTAATCGTATGTCCCGTGGCAGATCCTATGGTGAAGGTCCCGGCGATGCCGATCGTTCCGCTTGAGGCAAGCGTTTTATTGAAACTACTGAATGTGAGATTACCATAAGTTCCGGCTACGACATTCTGTCCGTTAGAGCCTTGTGCATAATTCACCGTTCCCGTTGCGGCGCTGCTGATCGTCCCCCCTGCTGAGCTGACCGTGCTATTGAGCACCATGGTCGTTGTACCAACACCCAGGGTACCTGACGTGAGCGTTAACGCCCCATTCACTGTTACACCATTAGTGAGATTTACACCGCTACTATTATTGACGGTTAATTTATAGAAAATTGTCTCTCCTGAAAGGATCTGGTTCGCGGTACCATTTAATGTAACTGTGCCAGTGCCGGGCGTAAATGTTCCTCCATTATTCGTCCAGTTACCTCCTAAAGTTATATTAAGCCCACTGGCATTTAATATTCCTGAATTAATAGATACATTATTGTTTACGAATAATGAATTAGTGACAAGCTGTGCTGTAACAGCAACCCCATTGCCTATTACTAAATTCGGTACGGCTATACTTGAGTTAATCTGTATGGTCTGAGCAGCCGGAGTGAAAGCATCGCCTATTTGCAATGTTCCGCCCGAAACTATACCAACAGTTCCACCGGTATTTACGTATCCCAGGTTGCCCGCTCCTGGTCTTCTGATGATTATTGTTCCTCCAGACATATTAAAAATTGAACCAACTTCATCTATTCTAAAAGGAGCTGCACCAGCCGTTGTAGAACCAACAGTAGCTACTGTAAGCGTGCCTGATGACATCGTAAAATAGGTGAGAATCCTAGGACCAGCTCTATCAAGCCGACCAGCTATATTCACCGTGCCTCCGTCTATTGTAATTGTTCCTCCATAAGAGGTGAGATTATTGTTGGCTGCACTTCCAATGTTCATTGTGCCGGCAGTAGCTCGTAGAAGACCATAAAGGGTAATCGTTCCTCCGGTAGTGGACAGATTCGCGGCAGTATTGTCAAGCCAAATACCACCGGAGGAAGAAATTGTAACGTTACCGGTAAATGGAGTAACAGCGGCTCCTGTTGATAATTTAAATAGTCCATTAGTGAGAGTAAGAAAATTAGCAGTTGCGGTAAAATTACTCGAAGCAACATCCAACACATTGAAATTGGAAGCGCCCATATTTAGTGTGATGCGATTAAAATTAGTGGTAACACCGGTACCTGATATCGTTTGATTACCGTTTTTATTGAATGTAACATTGCATACGCGTGTTCCTGTTGGGGCAAGGTCCAATGTGCCATTGTTTATGAGATTTCCTCCAACATTCATTATATGAGTAGCAGCAGTAGCACCGGTTATTATGGTACCACCCGAATTAATAATTACATCATTACCTACATTAAGGGCCCTTGCTGTGGCATCATTCCCGACTATAAGCGACCCGCTAACGCCCTGACCAACGATAAGCGAATTACACGAACCATCAACATCCAATGTAACAGTAGTGCCATCTGCAATAATCACATTATCTCCTGCAGTAGGAATACAACCACAATCCCAAGTACCCGCCGTATACCAATTACCGTTAGCAATTGATGTAATTGTTCCAGCCGATAGTGTTGCCTGACTGCCCGTTAGCTGAGAACTTAATGCGCCATCTGTAACAGCATATACGTTCCAGTAATAAGTTATGCCCGATGAAAGATTCGTTACTGTTGCGGATGTAGAACCTGCTGTTACCTGGCTGACAAAATTAAAATTAAAATTATCTGTAGAATTATAAACTGCATATCCTACTTCATTGGTCGCATTGTCTGTCCAGTTTAACGTCATTCCTGATTGAGTTATAGCAGTAAATGTAAGTTCCGTTGGTGCCACCGTTGGTACAGGAGGAGTAAAAGTTAATTTTGAATTGGATGTGGGCAAAGTAGCCAACACATTTTGTGGAGTATTATTAAATGTGGTTGTATTAGCGACTTGTTGTGAGAGAAGCTGAGTAGAGTTGGGAGCTCCAACAGACCAAGTATTATTTATACCACAAGTATATCTCAGGGGATATGAGCCGCCGCCACTGGCACCGGCAGTCATGGTCCCATAAATAAATTCTATTACTCCTGTTGTCTCATATATTTTTGCCTGCATATTCACCGAAGCTGCAGGAACATTTACAGGGGAGTTCCACTCATCAAAATTAATCCATTCAACAGTTAAGACCCTATTAGGAGCGGATCCGCTTACTTGATAAGCTAAGCTGGCAGCAATAGGTGTTGTTCCAGCGTTAGCCGTCCACAAATCGGCATACAATGGAGCAAGTGCCAGCATAGTTTGATTGGCTGTAGAAAATAAATTATTATAGTTCGGACCATAAGGTCCCGTTCCTCCATTATTACCATCAGAAGTTGACGTTGAAAAATCTAATGTTCCATTTAAACTTCCGGTAATTTGTGTGTACCTGACACCCAGGTACCAGAAATCAAAACCAATAGGTATAGGATAACTCCTGTTATCATCATTTTGGTTAAGATTTGTATTCCTCCATGTAAAATAAGATGGACTTAAGCCTGCAATTGAATTATAGGTTATTCCTGTGGCTCTTGTAACAGGTGCATAGTTTGCACAGCTTTGGGCTAAAGTCTCGCTACACCAAAGGAGACTCAGCGCAAAAACATATACTGACAGCCTGAAGACGGCGTTCAGTCTTACGCGTTGAGAGACTATTGTCTCTCGCCGCTTGAAGAGGAGACCGATAGAACTTATGTGAATCGGATTTTTCACTTTGTTAAAAGCTGCACCAATTGCGGCTAAAATTGCATTGAGATTAAAAAGCAATAGAAACAACTGAATAAACGTTAAAAAGTAGACCCTCAAATACACTCTCATGGTTTCCTCATAATCAAATATTTTTAAACAGTTTATGGTTAGATTGCAAATATTATGCCTCTATAATAAGTTCCAAAAAGCAGTATAAATGAATGGCATTCATGTTGTAAATGGTAATTACTACCGACTGCGTGAGGTAATTATTACCAGAGTAATAGAATGTGTGATTGTTATTATATTATTCTCACGCGGGAGGATTGCTAAGCACATAACCGAGAAATTTATCAGTATTTTCTGGAGGATAGCTACGAATTTTCGATAAAAAAACCCCAGCCATTCCGGCTGGGGCATGGATAAGTAGGTATGTAGGTTGAGCGCTATCTTAAAAGCATCATTTTCTTTACTTCGGAGTATGTCCCAGAAAGTCCATCATCACCGATACTCTCTGCAATTATCTGATAGAAATAAACTCCGCTCGAGAGATTATCTGCAGTGAATTCTATTTCTTCAGTTCCTTCTTCGAATTCGACGCGGTTTAAGACAGTCTGAACTTCCTGACCGAGCAAATTGTATACCCGAATCGTCACAATAGACGCCATCGGAAGATCGAATGCGATAGTAGTTGTAGGATTAAACGGATTCGGATAGTTCTGATGAAGGACATATGTATTCGGTAACTCATACATCGGTGCATCAGCTGCGATGATCACTTCCGGAGTGGCGTTGAGATTCACTATTAAATATGGCACATCTACAAGACGTCTAACACCTTTAAATACGAGTGAGTCACCAAACGACAATGTATCTAAACTCCCTTCAAAGGCGCTATTTATCTTTCGAATTGTGGTGTCGAGATTCATAAATACACCTGCCGGTCTAAATAACTTCGTATTCAGCTGGGCATAATAATGTCCCATCATTATTGTATCTCCGTATCGAGCAATTTCCTTTACAGTTAAACCGTTTAATGGATTACCTGAATCATCATCATAAATCAATTCACCGAATCCTCGAGGTGTTTTCCCCATTGCACTGGCAACAATATTTAACTTCAATGCGATCATAGAGGAGAGCAGTCTGTTATTGTACTTTGATGGCGGCAATGATTTCTGCTGTTTTAACATCAACTTCCCATTAGCAAACACATCAAACCCATGGGGCGGAGCTGTATGTGTCTGAATCGTTTTAGACGTTATTAGAGTCTTTATAACATCACTATGCTTCAGCGTTTGGAACCATCCATAACACTTGGGACTATCCGTTCGTGTTACTCCAACTAACATACCGTTCGTTGCTAAATAGCCGCCCTGCATAAATGTCTCATAGAGCACATTGAAACGATTCGGCATGGGCATTTTTAATGTATTGCGGACGAATATCCCATTTTTTCCTTTTTCGCCTGCAAGGATCCCGCCAATCATCCACCAATATTTTGAAACCTTTTGAAATTTGCCCCGGTTACCAAAACCCGAAATATATACCGTATCACCCTGATGGAGTGGAGTTTCAAATGTATATTTCCATTTTTTCAGTTTTGGTTCTTCGGACACCGGAGTCGAAACTGGAATTGTATTCATCGGGAAACTCAGATCGATCGCCTGACTGAACTCAACGTGTAATTGTTCAGCTCCTTCGACGCTATTGACGATAAAACATATGAAGTCAACCTTGTCCGGTTTTCTTTTGACTATTTTCCCAAGCTTCCCATTATTGTCTCGACCTAGAGCCAAACTCTCAGGTGTGAAACACCGATACATTACCATCGATGTAGAATCGAGCATAAACGTAGCCTTAATACTCTTCTGAGCATCCATAAGAATATTTAGGGGATTTGTTCTGCCGGAAAAATCACCGCTCCATCCCAAGAAATGATATCCCGTATTGGCTACCGCTGTCAATACAACAGTCGAACCGTGCGGATACAACGACTGATCCGGATTTTTAATAACGGAACCCATTCCAGAGACACTCACATCCAAACTGTATTGATTAATTGAAAAGTAAGCCGTGATGGTATGGTTTGCAGTTACATTGCTGAACAAGTAATCCGTAACTACTCCCACGTTCAATCCGTCGACCACGACACTATCAATATGATACCCCATATTCGGTGCTACAGTAAACGACCTGCTTGCACCATGATTCACATTAATTGGACCTGAAGGTGTTATTGTACCGCTTCCGATATTCGACGCGGTAATTATATAGACATTGATTGTAAAGTTTGCCGTGATATTCTTATTACGATCCATCAGTACTGTTGTTGGATTAACACTTCCGGTGAGATCACCGCTCCATGTCGTAAAGTGATATCCGACATTAGGCGTTGCAATAACTTGAACGGATGTGCCATAAACGTATGATGGCTGATTAGGTACTTTTGAAACTGATCCATTGACCGCTGATACGCCCAGCGTATAGGTATTGATTGCAAAATTGGCTGTGATCGATTTATTACCGTTCATTACTACTGTAAGAGGATTGTCCGTGCCTGATGCGTCACCACTCCAACCGGTAAAATGATACTCCTCGGCGGGTGTAGCAGTTAACTGGACTGAAGTACCATGATCATATGTCGGCTGATCTGGAACTTTAGCAACTGACCCATTGACCGCTGATATAGTTAACGTGTAGGTATTGATTGCAAAGTTAGCAGTAACCGATTTATTACCATCCATTACTACTGTAAGAGGATTGTCCGTGCCTGATGCGTCCCCACTCCAGCCGGTAAAGTGATAGCCAGGAGTTGCGGTAGCTGTGAGTTCAACTGATGTACCATGATCATATGTCGGCTGATCTGGAACTTTTGCTACTGCTCCATTGACCGCTGATACACTTAGTGTATATGTATTAATCGCAAAGTTTGCGGTAACATTCTTGTTATCATCCATTACTACTGTAAGAGGATTGTCTGTGCCTGATGCGTCACCGCTCCAGCCTGTAAAATGATAACCTGCATCAGGTGTTGCTGTTAACTGGACTGATGTACCATGATCGTATGTCGGTTGATCTGGAACTTTAGCAACTGAGCCATTGACCGCTGATATAGTTAACGTGTAGGTATTGATTGCAAAGTTAGCAGTAACCGATTTATTACCATCCATCACCACTGTGAGTGAATTATCAGTGCCTGATGCATCTCCGCTCCAGCCGGTAAAGTGATAGCCAGGAGTTGCGGTAGCTGTGAGTTCAACTGATGTACCATGATCATATGTCGGCTGATCTGGAACTTTTGCTACTGCTCCATTGACCGCTGATACACTTAGTGTATATGTATTAATCGCAAAGTTTGCGGTAACATTCTTGTTATCATCCATTACTACTGTAAGAGGATTATCTGTGCCAGATGCGTCCCCACTCCATCCTGTAAAGTGATACCCGGAATTTGGTGTGGCAGTTAGTTGAACCGAGGTACCGTGATTATATGTCGATTGATTTGGTACTTTTGCTACCAAACCGTTCGTGGCTGTGATATTTAATGTGTAAGTGTTAATTGCAAAATTGGCTGTGATCAATTTATTACCATCCATTACTACTGTAAACGGATTATCTGTGCCTGATGCATCCCCACTCCAACCTGTAAAGTGATAGCCCTCGGCAGGTGTGGCTGTTAACTGGACTGAAGTACCATGATCATATGTCGGCTGATCTGGAACTTTAGCAACTGACCCATTGACCGCTGATACGCTGAGTGTATAAGTATTGATTGCAAAGTTAGCAGTAATCGATTTATTACCATCCATTA